>OAWN01000438.1_pt1 | contig 11225 bp, 6 predicted proteins | sample 1476801 | NCBI WGS metagenome assembly OAWN01 (sample SAMEA2580214, study PRJEB22360) | human gut metagenome | biome: human gut; feature: human-associated habitat; material: faeces | place: Denmark | collected 2008/2010 | reverse complement strand
GTGTTCATTGGGAGGGGGAGACCGTCTTGGCGGCGGCGGCCGCCGATCCGCAGACCAACTTCCTGGCGATGGAGGTCTATGACCCGGGTGTGGCGCATACGATGCTGTTGGCTGGTAAGCAGGGGCTCGGGAATCTGCGCATCGCACAGGTCAACGCGCCGGAACTGTTCAAGGTGGCTGCGGATGGCGCGATCGCCGAAGTATGGACTTTCTTCCCCGACCCGTGGCCGAAGATGCGCCATCACAAGCGGCGTATCGTGCAGCCCGAACTGGCGGGCGAGATCCATCGTACGCTGCAGGGCGGGGGAGTGTGGCGCATCGCCACCGATATCGAGGACTATGCGTTGCATGTGCACGAGGTGATGGACGGACTGGAATCGTTCCGTAACGACGGCGACGTGACCGTGAGTCTGCCGGTGGAGCACGTCGGCAAGGGCAATGCGGATGAGGCGGCCGGCCTGGAGCATGCTGATTTCACTGAGTCCGCACGTTTTGACGGGCGTGTGCTCACCAACTTCGAAAAGAAGGGTCTCGCCGCAGGTCGGGTGATTCATGATTTCACCTATCGCAAGGTCTGATGATTACGGGGTGGATGCCGCGATGACGTTCAGCCTTGCCGTTGCAACGATTTTCAGGGCGACACGCCGGAGGTTGCATGTCGTTGAGATTCGCGTATAGTAGGGCGAGTTGTCACGCGGAAACGCTGAAAGCGCCCCCTTCGTCTAACGGTTAGGACACCAGACTTTCAATCTGACAACGAGAGTTCGACTCTCTCAGGGGGTACTTACCTTGGTAACAAGGTGGCAATGGCCCCGTAGCTCAGTTGGTTAGAGCGCCGCCCTGTCACGGCGGAGGTCACCGGTTCAAGTCCGGCCGGGGTCGCTGGAACAGAAGAACGATTTCGTCTGTTCATGGCTCTGTAGCTCAGTTGGTAGAGCGAACGACTGAAAATCGTTAGGTCAGCGGATCGATGCCGCTCGGAGCCACCATGGTAAGCCCGCAAGTATGCGGGCTTTTTTGTTTCCCCTATCGATGCTCAGCCTAGCAGGCGAAAGCCCCCGATAATGTGAACACGCCGGAGTGGCAATCGTTCTTTGTGTGATAATCCGTGGTTTTGGGCATGCCCCCTCATTGTGGCAATGTCATTGCCCCTTTATTGGATGGGAGGCACAGAAAAACCTGATATAGGGAGTGAAGCATGGGTCATCAATACAAAATAACGGGGGGTATAGGTTTGTCGCCTCCCTGTTGGCCGTAGTCGCTCTGATGGTGGCGAGCCTTATCCCGCCATCGGTGCACGTCGCCAAGGCCGACGACGATGCATCTGCCACATCGGTGGCTCCTGCGGTAAGCGTGTCGGACTATGCCGGACTAGCCAACGCCATCAACAAGGTTGGCGGGAGCCAGAGTGCAGTAATCGCCATTACTGGCAGAATTGCCTTCACTGGGCCGATCACCTTGGACCAAGGTAAGAAGATCACACTGGTCTCCGATGCCAATGCATGCGGCACAGCCTGCGAGCTGACCTACGCATCGGCCAGCGACTTCTCCTTGTTCGAGGTCATTGGTGATTCGAGCCTCACCTTCGGCGGTGGTGCGGAGGATACCAACAAGCTCAGTTTCAGCGATCACAGCAATGGACGTCTGGTCCAGGTCGGTTCCGCTGGTTCCGCTAATGGCAAGGGAACTGTGACCATCAACGGTGGTACGTATAACGAGAACGGAAGCGGCTCCAATACGACCGGTGACGGCAATATCGCCTACGTATTCGCAAATGGCAATCTGACCATCAATGATGGTGATTTCAAAAACAACTATGCGAGTGCCGCTTCAAGCAGCACGACCATCGGTGTCACTAAGTCGGGCGGTGCGGTCGTACATTCATCCGGAAGCGTGACCATTAACGGCGGAACCTTCAGTGGAAACTCCACCGGAGCCAATACCGACCAAAACGTTAATTTCCATGGTGGTGGCGCGATTTGGAGCGACAGTACGCTTATCGTCAACAATGGATTGTTTGCCAATAACATCAGCAATGCGGTTCATTACTATGACGCTTCCGAGAGCCCTACTGGTGGTGGCGCGATTTGGGCCAGCAATCGTCTGGTGATCAATGGCGGTACCTTCCGAGGTAATTGGCAGATGGATAACACCACCTTGTATGCGACTGGTGGTGGCGCGATTTATTTCGGAGACGGCACGAAATCTGACAACGGCACCATGATCATCAACGGCGGCACGTTCGACGGCAACCGCTCCATGCAGGATGGCGGAGCCATCTTCATGGCTTGGAACGGCAAGGCGGTGTTCCAGCAGGGCACGTTCACGAATAACTGGTCCAACCGACTGGGCGGTGCCGTGTACACGGAGGAGAACACCGTAAGCTATGTGACCAATGCCGCCGCGTACGAGAATCATGCCGGTCATTTCGGTGGCGGCTTGTGGCTGTGCCCATCTGGCAAAGGCAATACCAGCGAACAGGGCGGCATGGCGCTCTTCGACAATGAGGCGAATGTCTCCAAATACGATCGTACCGAAGATGGTCAGCCGATTCCGGCGAGTGGCACAAAAGACGGTAAGGCATACCAATATCCGAATTCCAGAAACTACGGTGGAACGGGCGCCGGCGATGATTTCGCCATCATGTACCCGAACAAGGGCAGTGGCATCACCAACCACTTCGAGTTATCCATAAAGTGGTTCACCGGAGACGGAATATCCTGGCACGACGATGGGCAACCCGCGAAGGAGGCTAATGGCTTCAAATACGGATATGACGATTGGGGGATGCCCGACAATTCTCTGAATGTCAGCCAGATGCCCCGCCCGAATGGCGGTGATGCATATACGCATGATGTCATGCTTACACCTGGAGGGAACGTCAATCATGGCTATGGCCTGAAGGCCACGGGCATCACCGAGCAGGCAAAGCAAAACGCCAAAAGTCAGGCTTTTATCACCTTCACCAACAACACGGCGCGCCTGTCCGGCGGCGCGTTCGGCAGCGATGGCAATGTGACATTCACCAAGGTGTACGACATCAGCTGGAACAAGGTCAGCAGTGTAGACGGCAACGAGAAGTTGTCCGGCTCCAAATGGCTGCTGGTAGCGCAGAACGATAAGAACGTCCGGTCCGGCCCGATCCATCTTGATTTCGGCAACGTTTCGGAATGTGGCAGCGATGCTTCGGGATCGATTACGCCGACCGAAGGCACATGGTGCAAAATCCCGGATTCCGTTACCGACAGCCACTACTCCGAGTTTGCGGGGAAGTACGTGACCGTGGTCGCCGACAACTCCGTAATCGATAGGGATACCGCGGATGGACAGTTCACGGTCAAGGGCCTACGTAACGGAACATATTATCTGAAGGAATACTGGGCCCCTGACGGGTATACGCAGTCTCGGAAAACCTACACATTCACCATCAGTAATGCGGATCACCCGACCATCTCGGTATCCGACAATACGGGAACCTCCGGTGCGGTGCTGGGCGACGGCGTCTCGATCACCAATACGCCATACGGCACGGTCAAGTGGACAAAAGTCGATTCCACGGACAGTCTGGCGGTGCTGCCGGGGAGCACATGGAAGCTGCAGAACGCCGATGGCAACGATATCCAGGGCGCCACCGATATTACCGACTGCAGCGGCGAATGCTCTTCAACGCGGGATGACCCCTACCATGACATCGATCCTGCCGAAGGTTCGTTTGCCCTGACGTATCTGCCGCTTGGCTCGTACAGACTCGTCGAGACCAAGGCTCCGGCTGGTTACGATCTGCCTGACGGCACGAAGGTCTACTACACCTTCACCGTGACCGAAGGCAGCCGCGGGGATGTGCCCATCTACAAGTCGGATGGCATCACACAGCTGAGCGGAAATACCATTCCGAACGACCGTATGAAGGGTAGCGTCACCTGGTACAAGACCGACTCCACCAAGGAAGGGAACGGGGACAACGCCAGACTGGCGGGTTCCGAATGGTCCCTTACCCAGACCAAGAACTGGAAGGGCGACGATATCGCTAGCGGACAGCGTAGGGCCATAACCGTGACCGACTGCATCAGCGATACGGGATGCCCCGCAAATTCGCAGGATCGTGACGGCGCAGCCGGCAAATTCCAGCTGAAGGATCTTGACTGGGGCACATATGAGCTCGTCGAGACCAAGGCCCCGGCTGGGTTCAAGAAGTCCGAGACGATCTACACGTTCGTCATCGACAAGCGTGACAACGGCACCGCCAAGATCCAGATCATGAACGGCACCGATCCGGTGACAGGCAACATCATCACGAATGTCCCGATCACCGTCAGCAGTCTGCCGTTTACCGGCTCAGGTGCCCAGACGCCCCGCACGTTCCTTCCGTATGTGCTGGGAGCCGTCGGCGCCGGACTGACTGTCGGTCTTGGCCTGCACATGATCCGTCGTCGTATCGCTCGACAGGGCTGACCTGTCCCAGATCATACTTCTCTGAACGTCACCGTCCTCGACGGCGGCGTAGGAGGATTGGGTTTTCCCCATGTCAACAACTAAGAAAGAAGAAAGGAATTCCAAAACCATGAAGTTGAGGAAACTATTCGCAGGAGTGGCCGCTGCGGCCACCCTTCTGTCAGGCATGGCCTTCGGCGCCGGCAGCGCCGTGGCCGCTGACTCCGCCGGCAATGCCACCATCACTCTTTCTGGCGAAACCAACGCCGTGAAGGGCCACGCCTACAAGGTCGTTAAGATCGGTTCGTACGATCACGCCTCCATCACGAAGGACGGCAAGGTCGAAGGCGTTCAGATCACCACCGATACGGCCACCGCAGCCGGCGCCGCCGCGGCGTTGACCACGGCAGAGGGCAATGGCAATTGGGATGCCGGCGACTACAAGGACAATCCGGTCGGCTATGTTGCCGCCCACAGCAACGAGTTCGCCAGCAGCACCACGAAGCCGTGGAGCGGCAGGTTGCGCGCTTTCGTGACCGAATTGGTGCAGAAGACCGATTTCCAAAACGCTCTGGCAACTGCGACGGAACACGTCGCCACCAGCGATACATACGAGATCAACGGTCTGGCCGACGGCCTGTATATCGTGATCGATACCACCGCAGACAACGCCGAAGGCGTTGACCATAAGCAGACCAACTCCATCCCGATGCTGGTCGCCACCAAGATCGACGGTCATGATCTCGCCGATCAGGAACTCGGCAAAATCAACGTCAAGAACCAGACCACCTACATCAACAAGGTCATCGTCAAAGACAACAAGGAGTGGGTCGGCACGACCGAACGCGTCGGCGACACCGTGACCTTCAAGCTCACCAGCCAGGTTCCGCTGACCGTCGGCTACCTGAACACCGCTGCGAAGCCGTACCACTTCTCCATCGGCGATACCATGAGCAAGGGCCTGACCTTCCAGCAAGTCACCTCCGTAACCATCGGTAACAAGACGCTGAACAAGGCCGATGACGATGCCACCGCCAACGCCGACCAGTACCAGCTGACCACCACCGCCAACCAGAAGTACGATACGACCGACACCGAAAGCAAGGCGACCTCCCTGAAGTTCGACCTGTCCAACGCCGTGTATGAGGCTGGCAAGAACGCGGCCGACAGCGGTGCTCTGGCCAAGGCCGAAGACACCATCACCGTTGTGTACACCGCCAAGCTGAACAAGGACGCGGTCCATGCCGTGAATGGTGCGAACCCGAACAAGGTCACCCTCGACTACACCCACAATCCGGACGACAACTCTTCGCACCACGTGCCCGGCCCGGAAGTCAAGGTGTACACCTATGATTTCGGCTTCCTCAAGGTGAAGGCCGACGGCCAGACCAGCCTCGATGGCGCCAAGTTCGTCATCAAGCAGGACGACCAGTACTTCAGGTTCAACACGGCCACCGGCCTGTGGGAGAACGGCACCAAGGGCACTGATCCGAAGGATGCCGACAAGTTCACCGGAACCAACGGCGTCTTCGAGTTCAAGGGTCTTGCCGAAGGTATCTACGACGTTGTGGAAACCGACGCTCCGGCCGGCTACCTGTCCACCACCAAGGCCAAGTTCCAGGTGACCATCACTACCACCAATAAGGACAAGAACGGTAACGTTCTCGACAACACCTACACGGTCAAGTTCAAGAACGGCAACGACGGCTTCAACCTGCTGACCAACCTCAATACGGACGGCACCGCCAAGGAAGGTGGCGCAAAGGTGAAGAACCTGAAGTCCATCACCCAGCTGCCGCTCACCGGTGCCGCAGGCATCGCGATCTTCGGTGTGATGGCCGCCCTGGTCATCGGTGCCGGTCTCGCGGTCGGCATGAAGCGCCGTGGCATCGCCAGCCGTCTGGCATGATCGGGGCCTGAAACCCCCACGTCGATCATGACCGTAACGCCGCCCCATACGGCCCCATCCGGGCCGGTGGGACGGCGTTCCCGATTCCCAAGGGCCGCGTATGGCGGCATGCGTCGGAAAGGAAACCCATGGCACAGCAGGAGCCGGTGCGACGGTACGACACGTTGTCGTTCGACGAGGCGTTGGACGTGTCGGACGTGATGCGCGAACGACGCACATTACGACGCATATCGCAGGTACTTGCCGTGCTCACGGTATTGCTGATCGGCGGCGGTCTGCTGCTCGGCGCGTACCCGTTGGCCCTGCAGTGGAAGTCAAGCCGTGAACTGGCCTCGCAAAGCGAGCAGGTGAGCAAAAAGGTCGACGGATGGCCCTTCCCCCAAGCGCGCGACCAACTGCGTGCCGCCACGGAATACAACACCAAGCTGGCGGCCAGCGGTCAGCCGGTCCTGGGCGAGGCGGTCGATCCGTTCGACATCGCCAACGGCAGCAGCCAGGCTTCCAGCCAATCCGACTCCAAGGCATCCAAGGACGCCGAATACCAAAGTCTTCTGGATACCGGTAACGGGGTCATGGGAGCGGTCGAGATCCCGAAGATAGACGTCGATCTGCCTATCTACCACGGTACGGGGGAAGACCAGCTCGCCATGGGTGTCGGGCATTTGTACGGCACCAGCCTTCCCGTGGGCGGGACGAGCACACACACCGTCATCACCGGCCATCGCGGACTGGTCAGGTCGCCCATGTTCACGCGGCTCGACGAGATGGTGAAGGGCGATTTCATCTACCTGAAGGTCATGGGCGAGACCTTGGCCTACCAGGTGGACGACATCAGCGTCATCAAACCGGATGACACGTCGAAGCTGCGCGTGGTCGACGGGCAGGATCGGATCACGCTGATGACGTGCACCCCGTATGGCGTGAACACGCACAGGCTGCTCGTGTCCGGACACAGGGTGGACATTCCCGAACCGGCACCCGACCCGACCGACCTGCATGATTGGCGGACCATCGGCATCTGGTCATGCACAGGCATACTCACGGTCGGCTGGCTGCTGGTCTGGCTGGTCGGTCGGTTGCGTCACGGCGTATGGCGGCGCATGCGTCATGCAACCCGTATCTATGTCCACATCCAACGTTCCGGACGGCAGGCGAGTGCGAAACATCGTTAAGGAGGCACGATGAGCAAGGATTTCACCAGAAAAGAAGTCGAATATCTACGGTCCGTTCCCGCAGTCAAAAAGGTCGCGAAGAACCGGATCACCTATGCGCGTGCATTCCAGTTGTACTGCATGGCCAGATATCTGCGGGGCGACGGGCCGACCGCGATTTTCCGCAGCGTAGGCCTCGATCCGGATGTCGTCGGGCGGAAACGCATCGAACGTTGCATCGCACGGTGGAAGCAGGATGAGCAGTTGATGGCGGAAGCACAGCAGATGAATCCCGATGCGGCACCCGACGTGCGTGACAGGATCATTCTGGTGCAATGCAGTCAGATCAAGGAACTGACGCAGCAACTGTCGGAATTGCAGAAGCGTCTCGCCGACCTCATCTACGAGGTGAATGCGCAGGATGCGGGAGCCCTGCCTACCGACGATTCCGATTCGCTCCGATAGACAAGCGGAAGGTGAGACCGCATGCAACGATCATGCAGGTAACGTACCGAAACTTTTTTGGGAACGTTCACGGAAAATTTGGTGTCGTTGTTTCGGAAATCCCCTTAACGGGGTTTATGATGATTCTCGTCGGGCTGCGGCGACGATGGCTGTAGCCCCCGAACACAGTACCTTTGCTTAAAGGAGAGCACCCATGGTCTATCGCATGATTTTCAACCAGACCGCATACTTCGGCCGTGGCGCCATCAAGGAGATCCCGGGCGTCGCCAAGTCCCATGGCTTCACCAAGGCATTCATCGTCACCGATCCGGTACTGCTTGAAACCGGTACCGCCAAGAAGGTCACGGACGTGCTCGACGAGGCAGGCATGCCGTATGAGGTGTTCAGCAACGTCAAGCCGAACCCGCCGGTCGAATGCATTCAGGACGGCGTGGCCAAGTTCGCCGCATCCGGCGCCGACTTCCTGATCGGCCTGGGCGGTGGCTCCCCGCAGGACACCTGCAAGGGCATCGGCATCATCACCGCCAATCCGGAGTTCTCCGACGTGCTCTCGCTTGAGGGCGTAGCAGACACCAAGAACCCGTCCGTACCGATCTTCGGCGTGCCGACCACCGCCGGCACCGCGTCCGAAACCACCATCAACTATGTGGTCACCGACACGGCCAACAAGCGCAAGTTCGTGGCCGTCGACCCGCATGACATCCCGATCGTCGCCTTCGTGGACCCGGATCTGACCGATTCCATGCCGCGCGGACTCAAGGTCGCTACCGGCCTCGACGCCCTGACCCACGCCATCGAGGGATACATCACCCCGGGTGCGTGGAGCCTGTCCGACTGCCTGTCGATGCAAACCATCCGCATGATCGCCAAGAACCTCGCCAAGAGCGCCGACGGCGACATTCCGGCTGGCGAGCAGATGGCCTACGCCTCCTATATCACCGGCATGGCCTATTCCAACGTCGGCCTTGGCCTGGTGCACGGCATGGCCCACCCGCTGGGTGGCCGCCTCGGCGTGGCACACGGCGTGGCCAACGGCATTCTGTTGGCTCCGGTCATGGAATACAACAAGGACTTCACCGGAGAGAAGTACCGTGACATCGCCGATGCGTTCGGAGTCGAAGACGCCTACACCGGCGATCTCGACAAGGTGCGCGAAGAGGCCGTGCAGGCCGTACACCAGCTCACCGTTAACCTGAAGAACCCGACCACCATCTCCGAGGTCGGCGCCACCGAGGCCGATCTGGACGCGCTCGCCAACGACGCCTTCCACGACGTGTGCACACCGGGCAATCCGCGCCAGGCCACGCAGGAAGACATCCTCGCCATCTACAAGAGCCTGATGTGAGCCCGATCCTCACGATATGAGCCGATCATGGCACGAATCGTGAGGATCCGACGTCGATAATCAATCGTGGCGCGTATCCCATGAATCCACCTCGAAAAAAATTCGGGTGTACCTTCACGGGATACGCGCCACGATTCCTTTGGACGGTCGGAATGCATGCATTCACGCCGGGATTGTGGGGCCGTAGGGGGATGGCGGCTTACTCGTGCTTTTCGCTCCACTCCTCATCGGTGGGAGTGTCATCATATAGCTCACGGCCCTCCTGCTCGGCCAACTCCATCTGCTCGTTGATCCATGCGGCCTCGGCCGGATTGATATCCGCCGTGTCAAGCACCTTCTGCCACACCGGATACAGCATATGCATCACCGGATAGAGCGCAGTGATGAGAATCTCCGGCTTATGCTTGCGCGAATGCTGCGGATGCGCATTGAACGTATTCTTGAACCGGCGCATATAGTTCAGGAACGACGTAGGGGAGGTGTCCATGCGGCGCGCGCTGATGCCGGCAATCATGCGCGGGCAATACACCGTCTTCATATCCTTGCCAAGCAGATGCAACGAAATATCGATATCCTCATGCATCACATCGGACTTGTCACGGCACACCTCACCGGCAATCGCATGCCATGCGGACGCACGCAACGCCATATTCGAACCAAACAGCAACGGCTGACCATCATCGGCCTTGTAAATGCGCCTACGGGTGGAATTGTCACTGCGAAGCCCGAAATGACGACTCGGCATATCGTAGTACATCACCGGACCGGTGGCGCCCATGGCCTCCGGATCCTCGGTGAAGATGCTGGCGACCACCTCGACCCAATCCGGGCGGATCATGCAATCGGCATCGAAACGGCCCAGCACATCACCCGTAGCATGGTTCAGACCATAATCACGCGTGGGAATCAGCCCCTGCTCCTCATCCTGATGCAACAGACGCACCGGAGCCTCGGGATGATCCTTCATGAACTGCTCGACCACGGCGACGGTCGAATCGGTGGAGCGGTTATCGACGACAATCACCTCATGCGGCATCACGGTCTGCCTAGTGGCGTTGAGCAGGCAATCGTTGATACGCTCCGCTTCATTCCATGCAGGGATGATAATTGAAACGTTCAGCATGCCTACAAGAATATGTGCCAGTCCGTACACGGTGCCTGTCGCTACAATAAGGAGCCATGAGCGAACGCGTACGGCACATGAATGAAACGACAGGCGAAACGACGGACGATACGATAGCTGCCGAAGACACCACGAATACGGCGACAACCATGGCGGATGACGGGCAACGCTGGGATCTGGGCACCCTGTTCCCGGCGAAGGGCGATTCCAGAAGACCACCGGAATGGCTAGGACGCGCCCTGCTGTACATCGCCATCGCCATCGTAGTGTTCAGCTTCTGCTGGCGCTCCTGGGGGCAGATCGCGTATCTGGTCATGGACATCGTGGTATCCCTGTTCCTTGCGCTCGCAGTGGAACCGGTGGTGGTGCCGCTGGTCAAGCATGGCTGGAAACGCGCCTTCGCGTCGCTGTTCGCGCTGGTGCTGCTGGCGGTGATCCTATGTACGCTGTTCGGTCTGTTCGGCAACATGTTCGTGCAGCAGGTGATCGCCATGATCAACGGCCTGCCCGACCTGTACAAGCAGATCTGCGACTTCGTAAATCAGTACACGAATTTCGAACTGCCGGAGATCAACAGCCTCGGCAGCGAAATCCTCAAGAACATACAGACCTCCTGGGTCACCGATTTCGCCGGCACGGCCCTGAGCACGGTATCCGGCCTGTTCTCCTTCCTGCTGAACCTCATGACCATCGTGATGACCACGTACTACATCTCCGCAGCAGGCCCGAAACTGCGTCGCGCCGCCTGCCAGTGGATGGGGGCCGCCGCCCGACGGCGCCTCCTGTTTGTCGCCGTACCAG
>OAWN01000433.1_pt1 | contig 11531 bp, 10 predicted proteins | sample 1476801 | NCBI WGS metagenome assembly OAWN01 (sample SAMEA2580214, study PRJEB22360) | human gut metagenome | biome: human gut; feature: human-associated habitat; material: faeces | place: Denmark | collected 2008/2010 | reverse complement strand
GCGACGTTGTAAGCAGCCGACTCGGTCGAGGCGGGCTTCCTTCAGGAAGTCCAGCAGCATCTGGAAATCTTCTTCCGTCTCGCCCGGGAAGCCGACGATAAAGGTCGAGCGCAGGGTGAGTTCCGGGCAGACTTCGCGCCACTGCTTGATACGCGCCAGCTGACGGTCGGCGGAGCCGGGACGCTTCATCATCTTGAGAATGCGCGGGCTGGCGTGCTGCAGCGGGATATCGAGGTAGGGCAGAATTTTGCCTTCCGCCATCAGCGGGATCACATCATCAACGTGCGGATAGGGATAGACGTAGTGCAGGCGCACCCAGATGCCAAGCTTAGCCAGTTCTTCGCACAGGCTAACCATGCTGGTTTTAACCGGCATACCGTTGTGGAAGCCGCTGCGATGTTTAACATCGACGCCGTAGGCGGAGGTGTCCTGAGAAATCACCAGCAGCTCTTTTACCCCCGCGTCGGCCAGGCGTTTGGCTTCTGCCAGCACTTCACCAATCGGACGGCTGACGAGATCGCCGCGCATGGACGGGATGATGCAGAAGGTGCAGCGATGGTTGCAGCCTTCAGAAATTTTTAAGTAAGCGTAATGACGCGGCGTCAGCTTCACGCCCTGTTCCGGCACCAGGCTCAGGAACGGATTATGTTTAGGCTTCGGCGCGTAGTGGTGGACGTGCTCAAGCACCTGTTCATAGCTGTGCGGGCCGGTAATTTCCAGCACCTTCGGATGCACTTCGCGGATCTGATCTTCTTTTGCGCCCAGGCAGCCGGTGACGATCACTTTGCCGTTTTCTTTCAACGCTTCGCCAATCGCTTCCAGCGACTCCTGCACGGCGCTATCGATAAAGCCGCAGGTGTTAACGATAACCATATCAGCGTTATCGTAGGAGGGAACCACATCATACCCTTCGGTACGCAGTTCAGTCAGGATACGTTCTGAGTCCACCAGATTTTTCGGGCAGCCCAGAGAGACAAAGCCGATCTTCGGCTGAGGGGTGACATTGCTCATAGCTTAAAAAGTGTTCAATTATTGGGATGGTCAGGGCAGGGATTCTACAGAGATCGGCGGAAAGTTTATACTCCTTTTCTTGTTAGCCCGCAGACAGCAGCATCTCTTTTTACGGCGTTGATTATCCGTATTGTTTAGAAAAATAACGCCGTTATTCATCTTTTACCGCCGGAGCCAGCGCAGGGTGGTTTAAATCAGGTTTAAGCCAGAAACAGTAAAATAGTCACTGCTATGGATTTTCATTTTTTATCAGGTTTCCGATGTTTAAAAAGTTGGGTGGTTCAGCGTGCGCGCTGGTAATGATTGGCACAGCGCCAGTTTATGCCGACGAGCTGGCGTTATATTCAGTGAATACCGGTTCATTTGTCTATCATATGACCGGCAATCACGGCCAATATAACGAAAAATTCAATAATCAATTTTTTTCCGTTGAGCGCAAGCTGTCGGCAGATTCGAAGTACAGCCTGTTAGTCGGGACCATGAAAAATAGTTTTGACGATCGCTGCCTCTCTCTGGGGGCAAGGAGAGACTGGTATGCGGGGACAAATGGCTGGACGTTTAAGGGCGTCTATGCCTACACCGGGGAGTTCTTCTTTAAAGCTTTTAGCGATTGCGGCGATTCAGGTACCTATCGAACGGCGAAGAAACTGACCGGCGTCGGTTTCTCTCCCTATATTTATCATGGCCTGCAGTACAATTTTACCCCTTATTTCGGCGTAGAAACCGGGATTATTATCCCGGCGATATTTGTGGTGAGCGTGCAGTGGAGTTTTCGTTGATTCGCCCGAAAGCCGCTTCCGGGCGAATTGATGATTAATGGCTTTGCGCAACGCCAGCGCCTGGCGCAGACCCCGGCGCGGTCGGTTCTCTATTATCGCGAAGCGTAAATACCGAAATTAACGTAAATACCCCGGCAACACCGCCCAGAATATAATACGTCTGCGCGAAGCCGATAGTGTCATACAAATACCCCGCCAGCGGCGAGTAAACGGCGGTGGCGATGGAGGCGACAAACAGCACCAGCAGGTAAACCGTCGATGACAGCTTGTTGTCGAAGTTGGCGGCAATGAATTTAAATACCGACACCAGGATCAGCGGTTTTTCCAGCGCATGCATCATTTTGACTGCGCCGATCCACACCGGACCCAGCGGGATCGCGGAGCCTACGATACGGACCGACATGATCAGTCCGGCGATGATCAGCGCCCACTTCGCGCCGGTGCGGTTTACAAACCACGGCATCAGGCATAAAAACAGCGTCTCCCCGCACACCTGAATGGAGGCCAGAATGCCGTACCAGCGATTCCCCTCCTCGGGCGTCGGGAACTGCAGGGAAAAGTACTGGGCAAACTGCTGATCGTAGGTATCGTAGATTTGCGTGACGAAAAGGGTAAAGACCAGCAGCATCCAGAACTGCCCGTTCTTCGCCAGCTCCAGGGCATGGGAAACTTTCAGCGCGCTGGTTTTCTGCATCTCCGCTTCGCTCAGTTCGATTTTGGTCAGCATAAAACAGATCGCGGCAATCACAATGGCGATGCTGGCCAGCCAGAAAGCAAGGTTCGCATTGCTGTCGATATACTTACCGACGATCCACGCCGCGGCGGCCCAGCCTAACGATCCCCACATCCTTACGCGGCCATATTCGAACTGGTAGCGCCGCGAAATTTTATCGATATACGAATCGATCACCCCGCAGCCGGAGTTAAAAATAATCCCCAGGTATACCCCGCCGAGCAGCGCGCCCAGCCAGAAGCTGTGCACCAGCAGCGGTGCATATAAGTAAATAAAGAACGGACCCACCGGTAGCAGCATGGCGACGAGAAACCAGATGAGTCGTTTTTTCAGGCCGAATTTATCGGAAATAAAGCCAAAGAAGGGCTGCATCAGCAGGGCAATAAAGGCGTTAACCGAGTAGAGCAGGCCGGTTTTCGTGGCGCTAATCCCGAGATGCTGGGTCGTCCAGATAACAAAGAATGCCATGGTCGAGGACCAGGCGAAGAGGTAGAGGAAGTCGAAAAGACTCAACAAGATATAGTTTCTTCTGCCGGGATTAATCATTTCTGTTCCTTCAAGCGGTAGTGTCAAAGGTTACAAGCAAGATAGAGCAACCTGCTGCGACCTGTTTTGTTATACGTATTACATATTTGTGAGGTGATATGACACCCGGCGACATTTTCAGGCAATGTGAATGGCGCTAATTTGTGATCATTGCGGCAAAAAAATAATTTTTCATCACATGAAAAAGAATTGATCTTGATTGAGAGCGTATAACATTTTTGCTTGAAGGGCGCAGGTTGAGCAGGCGAGGATTATAATCTTAGTTGTAACATTGTAAATAATGTTAATGACCTGAGAATTATTGATCTCACACAGCGTTTTGTACAAAAAATAACCATATTATAATTATGGTGAAGGACGATAGAGGAGGAACTGAGATGAACGTTGACAGACTGTATCGTAACCTGATGAATAAGCTGATTAATGCCTCCATTGATCTTGATGCTTATTTACAGTTGCGTAAAGCAAAAGGCTATATGTCAGTCAGCGAAAACGACCATCTACGTGATAACTTGTTTGAACTGTGCCATGAAATGCGTGAATACGCGCCGCGCCTGCAGCACGCCGTTGCGCCGGAGGAAAAGGAAGCCCTGCGCCTTGCGGGCGAAGCCGTCGCTTCCGCGGCGGTATGCCTGCTAAGCGGACATCATGATTGCCCGTCCTACATTGCGGTCAACGTAGATAAACTGGAAAGCTGCCTGGCGGTATTGCGGCTAAACATTCATAAATTGAATGATTTTGCCCCCATTACCCACGCCTGAGACAGGGGGAGCCTGCTCCCCCTGATTAATGTTATGTAAAAATCCCTTCCCGCTTCCCCACGCTGGCTACCCTTATCAGCATTGCTGACAAAAGGAGTATGCCATGCACCAGACCGTCACCCTGATAGCGCTTACCGCGCTGCTGTTACCCACTGCCGTCCTTGCCGCCCGGGAGCGCGTGGAGGTGTTGCAGAACCAGCTCGAACACCCGTGGGCGCTGGCCTTCCTGCCGGACGATCGCGGTATTTTGATTACCCTGCGCGGCGGCGAACTCAAGCTCTGGCAGCGCGACAAAGGCCTCTCGTCGGCGATCCCGGGCGTACCGCAGGTCTGGGCTAACGGGCAGGGCGGTTTGCTGGACGTGGCGCTGGCACCGGACTTTGCCCAGTCGCGCCGGGTCTGGCTGAGCTATGCCGAGGGCGGGGATGAGGATAAAGCCGGGACCGCGGTGGGCTATGGCCGATTGAGCGAGGATCTCCAGCGTCTGGAAAACTTCCAGGTGGTGTTCCGCCAGCAGCCGAAGCTCTCGACCGGCAATCATTTTGGCGGACGGCTGGCGTTCGACGGTCGCGGTCATCTGTTTATCGGTCTCGGAGAGAATAACCAGCGTTCAACCGCTCAGGATCTCGATAAGCTGCAGGGAAAAGTGGTGCGGCTAACGGCTGATGGCAAGGTCCCGGCCGATAATCCTTTTGTTGGCCAGTCTGGCGTCAGGCCTGAAATCTGGTCTTACGGAATTCGTAACCCTCAGGGATTGGCGATGAACCCGTGGAGCGATACGCTGTGGTTACATGAGCACGGGCCGCGCGGCGGGGATGAGATCAATATCGTGCAAAAAGGTAAAAACTACGGCTGGCCGCTGGTTATTCGCCGCACGGCATTAACTACAGCGGCCTGCCGATCCCGGAAGCCAAAGGCAAAAAGGCGGAAGGCACCGAAGCGCCGCTATTTGTCTGGGAGAAGTCGCCGGCGGTGAGCGGTATGGCGTTTTACAACGCGCAGGTTTTTCCGCAGTGGCAACACAGGCTGTTTATCGGCGCGCTGAAGGATGAATCGCTCATTGTGCTCAAGGTTGATGGCAATAAAGTCACGGAGCAGGAGCGCATTCTGACCGATCGCGGTAGACGCATTCGCGACGTACGCGTTGGACCCGATGGTTATTTGTATGTGTTAACCGACGAATCCAACGGTGAGCTGCTGAAGGTGAGTCCGGCGGGTTAAAATCAGGTGACCGGGATCATCACCACGTTGCGCCAGGCCTGACGTTCGCCGATCTGCTGGTACCAGCGCTGCAGATGCGGGCGCGGCTGCCAGGTTTTTACCGTTTCCAGCAGGTTGTAGACGAACGGCGCGACGGCGATATCGCCGAGGCCGAAGGCATCGCCCGACAGCCACTGATGGCGCGACAGCTCGTCGTCCAGAATAGCGAACAGCGTCTCGCAGGCGGCAATACCGGCTTCAATGGCGGCAGGATCGCGTTTTTCAACAGGCGTTCTGACCAGGCCCATTAAAACGGGTCGATGGGCAGGCGAGAGCGAACCGTTGGCCCAGTCCATCCATTTTTCTCCCTGGGCGCGCTCGGCTGGCGACTCCACCCACAGGCGATTCTGACCATACTGCGCGGCCAGATAGCGGATAATGGTGTTTGATTCCCAGAGCACGACATCGGTCGTTGCATCTTTCAATAGCGGTACCAGACCGTTGGGGTTCATGGCCAGATAGGCCGGATCGTGATTCAGACCGAACTCCAGGCCTGCCAGAATTTGCTGATACGGGAGGTCGAGTTCTTCCAGCACCCAGCGCACTTTCTTCACATTGGTTGAGTTATTTCTGCCCCACAGCGTAATCATATCCGCTCCTGCTTTTTATTTCGCCGCCATTGCGGCGTAGTGAGCATTCATGTTGGAATAAAGTTAATATTTAGGCAACCGCGATCAAAAAAATTGCGCTGTTTGCAGCGCCGCGCGAGGTTATTGCGTAAACTTTAAAAACTTTACCAACTCGCTGTTTCTTTAAGGTCATTTGTACGCTTTACTCACCGGCTGCTGCGGCGCGGAACGAGTGTGGCGGCATATTTTTGTTTGGAAAGGATACTTGGGTGGCTCTTATGACGCATGATGCTTTTTCCCTTCGCGGCCTCGCGGCAGGCTGCGCGCTTTTATTTCTCGTCGCGCCTGCGGTGCAGGCTGCGGAACAACTCCCCGATGCGCCATCCATTGACGCGCGCGCCTGGATCCTGATGGACTATGCCAGCGGCAAAGTACTCAGCGAAGGCAATGCCGATGAAAAACTCGATCCGGCAAGCCTGACCAAGATCATGACCAGCTACGTTGTCGGCCAGGCGCTAAAGGCGGGTAAGATTAAGTCTACGGATATGGTGACCATCGGGCGCGATGCGTGGGCCACCGGTAACCCGGCGCTGCGCGGCTCCTCGGTGATGTTCCTCAAGCCTGGAATGCAGGTGTCGGTGGAAGATCTTAACAAGGGCGTTATCATTCAGTCCGGCAACGACGCCAGCATCGCGATTGCCGACTACGTGGCGGGCAGCCAGGATGCGTTTGTCAGCCTGATGAACGGCTATGCGCAGAAGATGGGCCTCACCAATACCACCTTTAAGACCGTGCACGGGCTTGATGCGCCGGGTCAGTTCAGTACTGCCCGCGATATGGCGCTGCTGACCAAAGCGATGATCCATGATGTGCCGGAAGAGTATGCGATCCACAAAGAGAAAGAGTTCACTTTCAACAAAATCCGTCAGCCGAACCGTAACCGCCTGCTGTGGAGCACGAACCTTAACGCTGACGGCGTGAAAACCGGAACCACCGCCGGTGCGGGCTACAATCTGGTCTCTTCCGCGACGCAAAACGACATGCGCCTGATTGCCGTCGTACTCGGCACCAAAACTGACCGTATCCGATTTAACGAATCTGAAAAATTGCTGACCTGGGGCTTCCGCTTTTATGAAACCGTGACGCCGATTAAACCTGATGCCACCTTCATTACCCAGCGCGTCTGGTTTGGCGATAGCAGTGAAGCGAAGCTTGGCGCGGGCGATGCCGGTTCCATCACGCTGCCGAAAGGCCAGTTGAAAAACCTGAAGGCCAGCTACACTTTGAATGATACGCAACTGACCGCACCGCTGACTAAAGGTCAGGTTGTCGGCACCATCGACTTTAAACTGAATGATAAAACCATTGAACAGCGGCCGCTGATTGTTATGGAAGCGGTCAATGAAGGCGGGTTCTTTAGCCGGATGATCGATTTCGTGCTGATGAAACTGCACGGCTGGTTCGGCGGCTGGTTCTCGTAAAATGCAGGCCGCGCCCTGCGGGGCGCGGTTTTAGTAAAGGAGTGAAATCTGTTTTTCTTTCGCCAGCGTAAGCAGCTCGTCATCCGGACACACGTCGCTGGCAATCACGTCAAACTGCGATAAATCGCCCATCCGCGCCGGCCGAACTTTGCCAAATTTACTGTGATCGACGACCAGCACGTGGTAGCGCGCGCTTTTCATCGCCCAGTGTTTAACCGGCAGCTCCTCGAGGTTAAAGCAGGTCGCTCCCTGCTCGCAATCGACGCCCGCGGCGGAATAAAACGCGATATCAGGGCAAAGATGGCTTAGCGTATCCTGCAGGCTCAGCGGTTTAAAAATGGCGTTGCTGGCGTGGAACTCACCGCCGCACAAAATCGCGCGGCACTGTGGCTTTTCCTGCAAGGAAAGGAAGGTGTTGAGCGAATAGCAGACCCCGGTAAACGGCAGGGCGTTGTCGATGGCATCGATAATCCACGGCGTGGTGGTCCCGCAGTCGAAAAAGGCCATCTGATGGGCCTCAAGCAGCTTTGCCGCATGGCGGGCGGCGCGGCGTTTTTCATCAACAAGGCGCGTTTTCTGGTCGCTTAGCAGATAGTGCGTCGCGCTGCGCGGCTCCAGAACGATATAGCCGCCCAGCAAAACGACCGGGCCGCTGTGGCCGTTGAGGTCGCGACGAATAGTCATCTCTGACACCCCAAGCAGGGTGGCCGCTTCTTTTAGATGCAGTTTATCACTGCGCTTGAGTGCCTGAATAAGCTGGCTGATGCGTTCGTCACGACGAGTTTCCATATTCCCTCTAGGCTAAAGCGCCCTGCATCGACAGGGCGTCAGCGGCGATTTTACCTGCCGAAAGAGGGTTAGTCACGCGCAGGCGTTGGGCTCTGCCGCAATTTACCGGCGGCTGAGAAACAGGTTATTCGCGCACCCAGCCTTTGCGAATCGGTAGCGAAAAGAACAGGCGGTACAGCCGCTGCAGATGCTGATAAAGGGTCTTTCCGCCGCTTTGCCACAAAAGCTGGGCGCTTAGACAGGCGCTCATCGCGGTGAGAAGTCCGCCCAGCATATCCATCGGCCAGTGAACGCCGAGATAGACCCTGGACCAGGCAATTGCGCAGGCAACGGCGAAAAGCAGTACTCCCGACCACAGGCGGTGCCAGAACATAAAGGCCAGCGAAAAGGTAAAGCAGATGGTGCCGTGATTGCTCGGGAAGGAGTTGTTGGGCGAGTGGTGCAGGAAGTTATAACCCATACCGGCGGCGAACGGCCGTTCGTGCGGAAAAAGCGCGCCGAATATCCATGACAGCGTAAGACTAATGGCTAATGCCATCATCACCTTAAATACTAGCTGACGCTGGTTTGGACCCCAAAGCCATAAGGCTAATACTAATAATGGCACAATAATAATCAGGTCTTTGGCGATAAACGTCGCGATCTCTATCGCCCACCACGGGGACGAGGGAGTGGCATTGAGTAATGCAAACAGCGAGTAGTTAATATTTTCCAGCATACGTCCGGGCTCTTTAATCCGTTATCAACAAGCCGCCCACCCTAAGAAACGGTGGCGCTAAGGTAAAGCAGTATTTTCTTAATTATCAGTTTGTTATGAGTGAAATCTTGCATGTATCTTCGTTAACAGACTGAATAAAGGAGTATATAGTGTGTAATCTAATTGAAACATAAACGAAATACATACAGCGGGATTTTTTATTCGCTGGTGGCGAAGAGGTTGCAGAATGGCGATATTTTTCGTCATCGCTCACAATTCGCTATCTCCCCGGCACGACTTTCATTAAACTTTGCGCGGTTTTATTTAAATAAGAGATTTCATGCACAATTCTTCACTTTCAGGCAAACGCCTCGGACGTCAGGCGCTGCTCTTTCCGCTGTGCCTGGTGTTATACGAATTCGCCACCTATATCGGCAATGATATGATCCAGCCGGGCATGCTCTCGGTCGTGGAAGAGTTTGGCGTTGGCAATGAATGGGTTCCGACCTCCATGACCGCCTATCTCGCCGGCGGTATGTTTTTACAGTGGCTGCTGGGCCCGCTTTCGGACCGCATCGGCCGCCGTCCGGTCATGCTGACCGGGGTGGTGTGGTTTATCGTGACCTGCCTGGCGACGCTGCTGGCGCAAACTATTGAGCAGTTCACGCTGCTGCGCTTTTTGCAGGGTATCAGCCTGTGCTTTATTGGCGCGGTTGGCTATGCGGCGATACAGGAGTCTTTTGAAGAGGCGGTATGCATCAAGATTACCGCCTTAATGGCCAACGTCGCGCTGATTGCGCCGCTGCTTGGGCCGCTGGTGGGCGCGGCCTGGGTACATATCCTGCCGTGGGAGATGATGTTTGTCCTGTTTGCCGTACTGGCTGCTATCGCCTTCTTCGGGCTACTGCGGGCGATGCCGGAAACCGCCACCCGCATGGGCGAGAAACTATCGGTCAAAGAGCTGGGGCGTGATTATCGTGAAGTGCTGAAAAACCTGCGCTTTGTCGCCGGCGCGCTGGCCACCGGTTTTGTCAGCCTGCCGCTGCTGGCGTGGATAGCCCAGTCGCCGGTGATTATTATTAGCGGCGAGCAGGCGACCAGCTACGAATATGGCTTGCTGCAGGTGCCAATCTTTGGCGCGTTGATCGCCGGTAACCTGGTGCTGGCGCGCCAGACTTCCCGCAAAACGGTGCGTTCGTTGATTATCCTCGGCGGCTGGCCAATTATGCTTGGCCTGCTGATCTCCGCCGTCGCTACGGTCGCCTCGACGCACGCTTATTTGTGGATGACCGCCGGGCTGAGCGTTTACGCCTTCGGCATTGGGCTTGCTAACGCCGGGCTGGTGCGCCTGACGCTGTTTGCCAGCGAAATGAGCAAGGGGACGGTATCGGCGGCGATGGGGATGCTGCAAATGCTGATCTTTACCGTGGGTATTGAAGTGAGCAAGCACGCCTATGAGTCTGGCGGCAGCGGACTCTTCAGTTTGCTGAATTTGCTTAGCGGGGTGCTCTGGCTGGCGATGACGGTCTACTTCCTGAAGGACAAACGCGTAGGCAGCTCCCTCGAACCGCAGTAACTCTCCAATGACCTGCTGCGACGTTACGCGCCGCAGCAGGCGCTGTCTCAGACGAACGGCGCTTCGCGATTAAGCACTTTATCAATGATATAGAGTACGCCTTCTTCGTTATTGTGCGGCGCACGATAGCCAGCAACGGCCTTCACCGGCGCGGCGGCGTTGGCCATCGCGTAACCGAATCCGGCATGCTGCAGCATTTCAATATCGTTGCCGCTATCGCCAAAGGCGACCACTTCATGATTCTCGATCCCCCAGCGCTCCTGCAGGATGCGCAGGCCGTTAGCCTTGTGTACCCCAGGAATAATCAGGTCAATGCTGCCGTAGCCGGTAGCGACTGCGGTTACCATATCGCCAAGCGCGGCGTGCAGCTTCGGCTGTATCTCAGGGATCAGCTGGTCCGGGACGTTGAGGCCAAATTTCAGAATCGCATCATCAGCAATATGATTAAAGTCGTCGACCAGTTCGAGGCGATGATAGTACTTTGCCGCGACCGCTTTCAGCTCATCATTATACTGGTTGAGGGTATAAGCGCTGCGCTTACCGCAGGCGATGATTTCAATGTTGGTCAGCGTCTGGAGATGATCGATGACGGTATTGAAATGTTCCTGCGGCATCCGGCAGTTAAATACATCTTCTCCGGCGCTGACCACCCAGCCGCCGTTTTCGGCGACAAAGGCGATCTCGTGCGCTACCTCCGGGAAGAAGGAGATAAGCTGGTAATACTGGTTGCCGCTGGCGACGACGAAGCGGATGCCCTGCTCGCGCATCCGCTGATACTGGGCGAGGAAGCGCTGACGGTTATAGGTTTTGGCATCGCTCAGAAAGGTGCCATCCATGTCTACCGCAATCAATTTGATGCTCATTAACTATTCTCCATCACGGGTTCAGAGTGTGGCTTCTCAACCGCCCGGGCGACGATGGCCGCGACCAGCACCAATGCCAGCACTACCATCATGGCGCTACGCAGACCGAAGTGCTCGCCGAGGAAGCCCAGCAGCGGCGGCCCGACGAGGAAGGCGAGGTAGCCGGTAATCGCCACCACGCTGACGCGCTTCGGTGCATCCGGGCCAGTGTCGCTGGCGGCGGAAATGGTCAGCGGGAAGCCGAGCGATGCGCCGAGGCCCCATAATAGTACCGAGAGGCCGGCGACCCACGGGTTATCGACAAAAATAATCAGGCCAATGCCCAGCGCGCCCATGACCGCGCTGGCGCGAACCACAGTCACCCGGCTGTAGCGGTCAATAAACCAACCGCCGGTAAAACGGCCAAGGGTCATACCGAGGGTGAAGCCCGCGTAAATCAGCGCCCCGGAAGTCGGGCTAAAGCCGT
>OAWN01000428.1_pt1 | contig 11669 bp, 7 predicted proteins | sample 1476801 | NCBI WGS metagenome assembly OAWN01 (sample SAMEA2580214, study PRJEB22360) | human gut metagenome | biome: human gut; feature: human-associated habitat; material: faeces | place: Denmark | collected 2008/2010 | reverse complement strand
AAAGGCTTTGGGCCATCCGATAACCCCAGTGCCCCGCATCCGCCGATTCAATCGGTGGCCAGTGTGAGCGGCAGCGAAGCATCACGCCATACTGCGGAAATAGCTACTTCTTTGACATCGATGGGCAAATCTCATGGCCCTAATAGTCGAAAAGCAGCCCGCATTGAGGCATTAAGGCGTAAGCACGAAGCCAAAAAGTTGCGGAAAGCATTGGCCGCCCAAAAAGCTAGGGAATCCGCATCGGAACAGAAAGACAATTCCCAAAAGGCGTTTTCCAGGCCGCAAAGTACGGCTGGCACCACGGCATCAGTCACACAGCCAACGAAAAGCAGCTTGTCAGCAGAAACAACCGAGCAGCAGGCGGTTACCTCACAGCTGCCTGCTTCGATGACGACGCCGGAAGCCACGCCCGTTTCAAGCGGTGATCAAGGTGAGAGTTCTGAAACAATCCCACCGGTTCGCTTATTATCACCACCAGTTGTTGCTGATCAAGCAGCCCAACAAGACTGGGTGCATCATCAGCGGCAGCGGTTGGATCAAACGTTGCAGGCATTTAATGTCGATGCGCATGTCGTTGCCGATACGATTGGGCCAACCGTAACGCAATTTCAGGTGAGTCTTGCTAGTGGGGTTAAAGTCAGCAAGATTACAAACCTCAATGATGATTTGAAGTTAGCCTTAGCTGCCAAGGATATTCGAATCGAGGCACCGATACCCGGTAAGAATACAGTTGGGATCGAAATTCCTAACTTGAAACCGCGTCCGGTCATGTTGCGGGAAGTTCTGGACACGCCGGCATTTCAGAAAGCTAAGTCGCCGTTAACCATTGCGCTTGGCGTGGATCTTTTTGGTCAGCCGGTTGTCACGAATCTTGCTAAAATGCCGCATGGACTGATTGCCGGAGCGACTGGATCCGGTAAGTCTGTCTTTATTAACAGCTTACTGGTGTCGCTGCTGTATAAAGCGACTCCGGAACAGGTGCGGCTGCTTTTGATTGATCCCAAAGCAGTTGAGTTAGCCGGTTATAACGGTTTGCCGCACCTGGTCTCGCCAGTGATTTCTGATCCAAAAGCGGCGAGCGCGGCATTGAAGTGGGTGGTTACGACGATGAATGACCGCTACAAAAAACTGGCTGCAGCAGGCGTACGTAATCTTGAACAGTTCAATGCAAAGGCTAAGCGGCATCATGAGTTTGCTCAAGTGATGCCATATCTGGTGATTATCATTGATGAGTTGGCAGATTTGATGCTGGCGGCTGGCACTGAGATCCAAGACGACATTGCTAGGATTACAGCCAAAGCGCGGGCAGCCGGCATTCACTTACTTGTTGCGACTCAACGGCCAAGTGTCGATGTGATCACCGGTACTATCAAGAACAATATCCCTACCCGCATTGCCTTTATGACGGCGAGTCAAATTGATTCCCGGACCATTATCGATACGGCTGGGGCTGAGCGGTTGTTGGGTCGTGGCGATATGCTTTACTTAGGCAATGGTGCCAGTCAGCCAATTCGGCTACAAGGCACCTTTGTCGATCGGGAAATCGATAGCATTGTTGCGTATGTCAAAAGTCACCGCGGTCCAAGGTATCTTTTTGATCCGGCAGGGTCAAGTCCGCTGAGGCTAGCAATACGCATGAAGATGAACTGATGCCTGAGGTGCTGGATTATCTTGCTGGTGAACGGCATATTTCGACATCAAAGTTACAGCGCGTCTTTTCTATTGGGTATAATCGCGCCGCCAACCTGATTGATACGTTGGAGGCCAAACATCTGGTCTCCGCAGCAAAAGGGGCAAAACCGCGCGAAGTTTACTACACACAAGCAAAGGAAGAGGAACATTCGTGATGACAGAGGCAACTTATTATTTTATTGGCATTAAGGGTTCAGGCATGAGCGCATTGGCATTGGTACTGCATGATTTGGGGCATCAAGTGTTGGGGAGTGATATTACCCAATATACGTTTACCCAGAAAGGCTTGGCGGCTGCCGGAATCACGATGCTTCCGTTTGATCCGGCTAATCTAAAGCCCGGTTACACTGTGATTGCCGGTAACAGCTTTACCGATGAGCATCCGGAAATCAAGCAAGCCAAAGCGATGGGGCTTAAGATTTATCGGTATCATGAATTTCTTGGTCAGCTGATTAAGGGGTATACCAGCATTGGCGTGGCGGGTGCGCATGGTAAAACGAGTACCACCGGTTTACTTGCCCACACGTTAAGCGGGGTTGCTAAAACCAGTTATCTGATTGGCGATGGGACTGGCAAAGGCGTTCGCGATTCGAAATTTTTTGTTTTTGAGGCAGACGAATATCGGCGCCATTTTCTGGCCTACCATCCCGATTACATGATCATGACGAACATTGATTTTGATCACCCCGATTATTATCACGGGTTTGAAGATGTTTACGATGCATTTGAAACCGAAGCAAATCAGGTCCAAAAGGCGATTGTCGCATGGGGCGATGATCCTTGGCTGCGCAAACTAAAAGCTAAAGTTCCTGTTTATTATTACGGCACCAGTGACCGTGATGATTTTCAGGCCCGCAATGTCAAGCGTGATACAAAAGGCAGCAGTTTTGACGCGTACTTCCATGATGAATTGATCGGCCACTTCTTTGTGCCACTGTTTGGCGAACATAGCGTCCTGAATGCCTGGGCAGTTGTGGCTGTCGCTCATATGGAGAAACTTGATGCAGGCTTGATCGCGCGCGAACTCGGTAACTTCAGTGGGGTTAAACGCCGCTTTGCCGAAAAAGATCTTAAAGACATGATCATTGTCGATGATTATGCGCACCATCCGAATGAGATAAAAGCAACATTGGATGCGGCCCGGCAGAAATATCCTGACAAAGCGATCATCGCTGTTTTCCAGCCCCATACTTATAGTCGGACGCAAGCATATGAACCGCAGTACGTTCAAGTCTTGAGCCAAGCCGATCAGACGTTCCTGACTCCGATTTTCAGCTCCGCGCGGGAAAAGAATGGTAAAATTCGCTCAGAAGACATTGTGGCGCAAATCAAGGGTGCCGCTGTCATTCAGCAAGCGGATATGCGACCGTTGCTGAAATTCCACCATGCTGTGGTTGTCTTTATGGGCGCAGGCGATATTCAGAAGTATGAAAAGGCTTATGAAGATCTACTGAGTCAGGAGTAACATAAATGGCTTTATTGCCAAGCTGGTGTGCTGCATGTGACATGATAGTGAGACAGTATGAGCGGCCATGACAATTGAATAAGCTGTGTTTGATTAACGGTTTTGGAGCAAGTGCTTGCTCTGGGACCGTTTTTTGAGTTGTGACGGTTTTATCCTGACAAAAGGGAGAATGCGCGCTGCTTGTTTTGTAATCAGAAGAGGACTAAATTTTAGCTGACTTGAATTCGCTTACATTTCTATTTGTTTCAACGAATTATTATGTTAAGATTCATCTAATATCAGTGTCGAACGAAGGAGTTATGAATTTTTCAGGGAATCTATTGATGAGGGGGAGTAGGCTATGAATCTTGATGATTTTCTGGAGAACGATGAACGTCGGGAGGTTCAGTTGTTGCAGTTATTGCTAAAGGCGGGGGCTGCCGGTTGCTTGTACACAACCGCCATCACAACGCTGGGGGTGTCAGCAAGCACAATGGGAACAACCGTCGCCGCACTTCAGCAGCGGATTAGAGGCTTCGATGCTGCCGCTGATATTAGCGTGACTGATTCAGGCGGTCAGCGTTGTATTTGTTTGCAAACACGCACACCCGTTAATTTTAGTGAGCTCTATCGGCAATTGTTAGTCCAATCGAAAAGTTATCGGATTTTACTAACCTTGCTGCAAAAAGGCAAAGTGAGTGCTGATGAACTGGCACAGTTGCTATACATCAGTAAACCAGCTGTTTTTCGTCGGATCAAACTCTTGAATCAGGTTTTGGCAGCATTTTCACTACAGATTAAGGGCGGTACCCTCATTGGGCCGGAGATTGCGTTGCGCTATTTGTATTATCGGCTGCTGCTAAATAGCCATGATTACGACACCTTAGCCTCGTTTACGGAAGCGTATTCGTTACGGCAGTTTATCGCAGCGTTTGAAGATCGGGAACATTTGAAATTTTCGATGATCGGACGACTCAAATTAAGTATCTGGTTGGACATTGCACTCAAGCGGCATTTTGCAGCGGAGCAAAACCGCGTTAAGACCAGCAAAGAACCGCTGCTCAGCTTGGATCACAACCACCTTTACCGCGGGATTAGAAACTGGTTGTTTGATTTAGCCCGCCAATATGCACTTGTCATTGATGAATTTGAAGTTTCCAGCCTTTATATCTTTATGACGAGTATGGAGATTCTGGACCTGGATGATCGTGATTTATCACCGGTTGCTCAATATTTGGACGAGGTAACTCCTGAAATTAAAAAAATTCGTGCCCAGTTAATGGCTCGAATTGAATTAGCTTACCCAGCTTTTAAACGGCGATTTACGGGCGACACGCAACTGCGAATTCGGTACATTTTGAACCAAATTCAGATGCATGCCCGCTTTTTTTCGGGCCATTTTCATCTGTTTGATGGGGAACGCATTAACTATCAAGTTGATCCAGCGGTGTTACAACATTTAGAAAAGATGGCTGGTGAATTGGCGATGCTGACTTTTAACCATGCACAGCAGTCACCTAGCCCTGAGCAGCTGCTGTTTTTGAAGCGCCGGTATTTGAATGTGTTGTTGTTAATTCACGTACAAAGTGATGCGCCGTTGTATGTTGGCATCTGCATGCATGACGACTGGTCCATCACAGCAGGTATGGTGGCCCGGTTGCGCGTTGCATTAGCCGGTTATTATCACGTCATCATTGACAATGCCGTGACCGATCGCGTGTACGATTTATTGATTACAAACTCCGCAACGGCTGCTAGACAGATAAAGGCAAAAGAACGCTATTTATTGACAGGTATTGAAAATCGTTATGATCTGGAACAAATTATGGCTTTATTGGCAACGATTGATCAAAAGCGGAAACAATGAACGTGTGATAACCCTTCATATTTGGGTAAGTGTCCAGAATTTTACATTCAGGCGAAGAGGCTTTTCGGATATGTTGCGAAGCCTTTTCGCCTTTTTGATATGGATTATTTGCAACGATGGCTCGGCTAAAAGATGAATTCGACCTTATGAAATAACGTTTGTAACAGAATGAAGTGACGGAAGAAGGCCATCCGTAAAAAGACCTGTCCGTACAGGATTAATCAATAAAATATAATGTAATAAATAAGATTAAAATAATACAAATGCGATTCTTAGCTCAAATCATTAAAGTTTTTCGCAAAAATGTGAGAATTATGAGAACAACTACTCCCCTAGAATGGAGTCCATGTCAATTTATATTTTTTAGATGGATTTTTAAAAAAGGGGGGTGTCCGAAGTGCCGTCAAGATTTAAAAAAATGTGGCAGGTAATCAAAAAAACTGCCGGTATTGGGTTGATTGGCGTCAGTATCTTACTAACGCTTACCGTTCTCGGCGGTACCCAGCCGGATATTAAACGTTTCTTTCATTTAACCAGCAACTCTGTGTATGCAGCCGATGATCAACCTGCAAACCCACAACGACCACGAGCTACTATTACCGGTCAAGAGGCGGTGTATACGCTTGGGGAATTTTTTACGCCGGAGTCACATGCTAGGCTCTTTAAACAAGCCACTGAGCCTGGTGGTCTATCGATTCCATTTGCGGATAAAAGAATCTGGGCAGTTTTGCCTGAGAAGCTTAAGCAAGCGACGCGGTCGATGGGGTTACAGGAACGTTATGCCCGATTTGACACGATCCTTGCAAAAACGCCGGTTGATTTGACGTTTGATTCTAAGTTCGGGGTGGCGACGGGTAAAGGTACAGCGCAAACCCAGTATGGAGATGCGGTGATTGCCGGTGCATCTGATCCTAAGAATGGTCGCGATGCAATGGGCGCTTTGGTTTTCATTGATCGAGATGCAGATGGTATTTCTAAAGTGATCGCGACATCCGGTAAAGGTAATGACAATGAGCCAATCGCACCTCACTTTGGCAACCGATTCTATGGTAGTTATGAATATGTTCAGATGCGGGATCATCAAAGTATTAATCTGAGCTATTTCAATATCAATGACGCAGTTGCCAATGGGACTACTCGCAAACAAGACTTTTTGAATCAGTGGGGACTTAACCGGGTTCAGCAGGCAAGAATGGGGGATATCATCAAGGTCTGCAATGCTGAAGGAAAAATCAGCTTTGCACGTGACTCTAAGGTGTATCAACTGAAAAAAGAAAACTTTCCGAATATTGATCAGGCCATCTTTTTCCAAATGACGCCGGCTGGATTTGTACCGTTACATGTGAACCAGCTGAAAACCCGTCCAGTCGATGTGCCGCAGAACGCAACGGATGCAGAATTAGACGCTGCGTTTCCTAAAGCCTTGAACTTGCGGGATAACATCATTGCAGAATGTTTTGCTGGACGGCCGGATGTGAGCAAGCCAGGTAAAACGAAAGCCGTTGTACGGGCAATTGAAAAATTGTATGACGGCAAGTATGCCAAGTTTGATTATGAAGTGGAACTGAATGTGATTCCGGCAGGCGAGTTGACCGTCAAATCTGGGCAATATGTATTAGGCGAGCGCTGGGGGATGCAAAGTATTGAGCGTATGTTCACTCAGGCGCAACAGCGAGATGGTACACCGGTTTTGTGGGGGGATAAGCAGCTTTATCCATTGAAAGCCCCCGATGTTGAGAAACATTTACAACCGGGTACCCAGCGGATTGACGAGTTGTTTAAAGATGCAGCTGCCCCAATTCAGTTTGATTCCAAAACCGGACATCTAACTGCACGGCCAACCGCGACAGCAAATTATGGTGATGCGATCATTTTAAAAGGCTATGAATTGCATTCAGGACGCGATGCCGGGGGTGCATTTGCCTTGATTCATGATGACGGCCTGAAAGTAGTTGCCACTGCAGGCGGGTCAAAAGACAATCAACCTATTCATAACCGATTCCCGAGCGAGCCGTACTTGGGCATCACCCACGTTCCTATGAAAGATGAAAAAGTTAAAAACTTATCCGAGGTGGCGGTGAAATGGGCGTCTGGTGATTTAGGTAAGCAAGACTTCCTTAATTTATGGGGTAAAGATCGGGTTCAGCCTGTGCAAGCAGGCGATATTATCAAAGTCGTCAACGTTGAAAGAAAGATTAGGTATACCCATGATTCACAAGAGCAGCCCCTCAACGATTTGGCCAACAAGAATGAACTTTATTTTGAAATTACGGATCAAGGCTACCAATTGTTGCGGGTGAATCAATTAGTACCACAAAAAGCCAATATTCCAATTAATGCTTCAGCAGCGGAAATGGATTTGCGACTATCGCAGTTCTTTAAATTATCGGATAAATCAACCTATAAGATTAAAGGTTTTAAAAAACGACCAGATGTTTCAAAACTTGGGGATACCACGGCTACAGTGACGGTTTCCCAGAAGTATGGCAAAGATAAAACAATCGAAGCTGACTATGATGTTCCAGTGGCCGTGGTGAAACGCGCAACATTTTCGACCCAATCGCAAACTTTGAAGTTAGGTGAAGTCGTTACAACGGATACTTTAGGCAACATGCTAAAAGACGCGCTTGAGTACGATGATCGCCGCATTCAATGGGGGGATAAAGCGCTGAGTGTCACCATGCCTGACAAGTTGGCTAAGCTCTTACGCAAAGATACAAAGCGATTGACAAAGATCAGCAAACCAATTGACGTGACCATGAAGTTTGAGGCCAGCACTGGCACGGTGTTATCAACGAGTCCGGTGCTGACCGACTATGGCGATGCACTTGTTTTCAACGGTTACGAACTATTCACGCGTAATGCCGGTGGTGCCTTGGCGTTGGTGAAGGAAGGCAACGACTGGTTGATCGTGGCTACTGATGGCGCAGAAGATGACAATCGCAATGTCCACGATGTTTTTGCCGGTGAACCGTATTTAAGCGTGAGTCTGTACGAAGCAGCTGGTGATGTGCTTAACCTGCAGGATCCAAAGCAACAAGTCACGAGCATGGCAGCCCAGGGTGATACCCCTAAGCAGCAATTGCTTGATCAATGGGGAGACAAGCGCGTGGTCAAAGCCAAACTCGGGGATGTCGTGGTGGTGAATCATCGTGAAGATAAGGTAAGTGTGGCGCATGCAGGCAAACGCGAACCCTTGAAAAAGCGCGCCAACAAAAGAGAGTCCCTGTTTGAGGTGACGGCTTCGGGTTACAAGTTTTTGACACTGAATCAGGTCAGCTTCAAATCTTTAACCATCGAAAACAACAGTGACCCGCAGCCATTCGTGAAGCGGTGACGAATACCGTCAAAAAGCAACAGCCACATTTGAAAGTGGAAAATATTAAGTTTCCCGATTTGAAAACCGTGGGGCATAAAACCGTTACGGCAACTGTTAGCCAACCAAGTTTGACAGAAGCTAATAAGCACATCAGTTATGACTACCAGATCCCTTTGGAAGTCACTGAAGGCACCTTGAGTTTTACCCAAGCACCGGCAGCGCTCAATTTTGGCACCGTTAAGATTGATGGCCAGACGCTAGAAGTTCCTCGAATTGGCGATACGCCGATGACGATTCGGATTAAGGACGGCCGCAGTCAAAAGAAGCCATGGCAACTTTTGATTCAACAAAGTCAGCCGTTTACCGATCGTCATCAGCATGAATTAAAACAAGAATTACTCTTTTTCAGACAAGACGGCCATGACTATCCGATCAAACTTAAGCAAGATCAGCAAGTTAAGGCGGTTGCGTCTCAAACGATCCAACACACGTTTACGTATGATACGCAAGCAGGGGTACTGCTCAAAATACCTGCTAATGACTTTGACTTTACGGCCGGTACGTACAATTTTGGTCTGCAGTGGACCCTAAGCGATGCACCACTTTAACTCAATTTAGAAATTATGGAGGAATCAACTAATGACTCGTTATGGATACCAGGCTTTACTCGCGACTGCTGCATTATCGGCAGGGCTACTGGCTTATGGCGCAACAACCGTCAGTGCTGACGATGCGCGTACTGTTACCACCCAAGGAAGGGTTAAAATCATGCAAACCGACACCAAACCGGATATTTTAAACCCGTTAGCGCCACAAAACAAAACGCCAGGAACCTTTGCCGGGGTGGATAACACGACTCATGCTGGCGGCGAAGGTTTAACACTGGACTATGTTTCTCGCTTCAATTTTGGACCGTTGAAACTGGATGCGGTTAATGAGGCCGTGGCATACGCCGAAGCCGATCAATGGGTGACTAAAGACGGCAAGAAAACAGCGGCGCCTAATCACATTCAGGTCACTGACAAGCGACTTGGTAGTGATCGTTGGAAAGTCAGTTTAAAAGCGACCGATCTGAAGTCCGAAGAAAAAGATCAGGCCGGCAAAGTGACCAAAACCGTGGTCTTACCAGACGCCGCAATCTCCTTGCTTGAAAGCAGCGTTATCGATGGCCAAGCCAAAGATGAGAGTGCGCGTTTCGGACTTAAGGTCAACACTGGCGATGCGCAAGCGGTTGATATTTTGAGTGTTAGTGACGGTCAAACGGCTAAAGGAACCTTCATGGATCTGTTTAATCAGAAACAAGCAGATAAAGGGGTTGCCTTGACGGTGCCAGCCAAAAGTTATGCAACGGAAGGGCTCAAGTCGGGAGATTTTTCCACCACGCTGACTTGGACGCTGACCAGTGCGCCGCTGTAAAACCGAATGAGAGCAAATCAAAGGCTAGTGTGGGTGGCAGTCTTAATTGGCATTGTTGTTGCGGCACCGGCAACGATGACCCATGCTGACGAAAAGACTTCCGTGGCTCATGTTCGCATTCTGGTTGAGCCGATGAGCGATCCCAAAATTGTGAAGGTTGTAACGCCGGATTCGCCAAGCGATGATCGGCTGCCTACCTCTCGCCAGAAACCGGCAATGGCCGATACAAACAAGAAGAAAGCCACTAAGCATGCAAAACTGCCAGCGCTACAAGAATCATCATATCTGATAACTGTCTTAGCAGGCGTCTTTTTCTGGTTGGGTCTCCTACGGGCATATTATCTGTATCAATCTCGAAAACTAAAACACTAAGAAAGGAAGCGCCGTTGCACGTTTGCGTCGATGGTGCCACACAAAAGATGAAAAAAAGTATATGGATCGTTGGTCTCTTGGGGTGGGTCATGGTACTCTTTTCCGGCATGTGGCAGCAATCTGCACAAGCGGCAGGCGAAGGGTTTACGGTCAAAGCTGAGTTGCCGGAAAATCAGCGGGATACAAGTGCGAGCTACTTTGATTTACGGGTGAGTCCGAATCAAGCGCAGACGTTAAACGTTGTCATTCAAAATCGCCAAGCTGATCCCGTGACCGTGCTCATCAAGGTGAACCCCGCCTTCACAAACGATAATGGGGTGGTCGAATACGGCGAACAGGTGGGGCGAACGGATGCGTCATTAAAGGTTAATTTTAAAACGTTATTAAAGGCACCAACGGAAGTGACGATCCCGGCTTTAAACCAACAAACAGTACCTTTGCAATTAAAGCTGCCCGCGCAGGCATTTGCCGGGACGGTTCTTGGTGGCCTGCAATTTATGGCTAAACCAGATGAAAAAGCGACAACGAGTGGCGCAGTTGCTAATCGTTATGTCTACGCACTCGGTGTGGTCTTAACCGAATCTGATCAAGTCGTGCCACCGAACTTGAGGTTGCGGGAAGTGAAGGCGGTCAGTGATCATGGTCACAACGCCATTCAAGCCAATATTCAGAACTTTGAACCGGCGATGCTCAAAGACCTGACTGTGGAAGGGAAGATCTTTGAGGCAGACGGAAGCAAAGCACTGTATCAAACGCACAAGCAGCAACTCAAGATGGCACCGAACTCAAACTTTAATTTTAAGGTTGATCTCAATGATGAACCGCTAAAACCGGGTAAATATCGTTTTGAGGGAGTCGCAAAGGCAGCCGGTAGAACATGGCACTTCAAGAAAACATTTGTGGTCGCGCAAAAAGAGGCCGCCGATCTGAATGCTGCCGCTGTTAAAAAAGTACCTGCCCAAGCGAATGCGATTGACTGGCGCTTATTGATTTTAGCAGGGTTAGTCGTACTCCTCACCATTAATGTGATTGCGTTTAAACGTTATGCCCGGCATCAACGCGGTGCTTAATTTGAAGTTTTTCAAGACATCTGTTCTACGTTGCTAAGTGTGATGGCAATGCAGCTATCTTTGAAAAGAAATCCGATCCTGGGTTAAACAAAAAAGCTAATCCATCGCGGGTTAGCTTTTTTCGCAGCTCGATTTTGCATGAAGAGAAAAACGACTCATTGTGGCATTCAAGGCGTACTTTATTAACCGAAATGCGTTCAACTTCTTTGTAGACCACGACTCCAGTCAACGGCAAGATACATGATGGCGACCATCGCGATTGTAAATAAAGTCAACAAGTCGCGGGTCACAAACAAATAAAAGAAAATGAAATTAACGATTAAAAAGCAAGTTCGACATAGCGCTCCCACTTTTGATGACGAGATGATAGTACTTGAGATTCGATTAATCGCTGGATTCTTTCTAAATAAGAGCATCGTAATTAGTATGATAGCTAGTGCCTGGTGATTTAGGCTGCGGTTTCTGGCCGAATTTCAGTCACTTTATAGT
>OAWN01000424.1_pt1 | contig 11987 bp, 8 predicted proteins | sample 1476801 | NCBI WGS metagenome assembly OAWN01 (sample SAMEA2580214, study PRJEB22360) | human gut metagenome | biome: human gut; feature: human-associated habitat; material: faeces | place: Denmark | collected 2008/2010 | reverse complement strand
GGGCAGCAAACGCCATCTCAATATCCGCCGGTAAATTACGCTGCAGTGACAACGGTAACGCCAACGCCTCCTCACGGGTGAAAGTGCGGACATTTTCGGTTTCGACGCCTGTCTTTAACGTTTGCGTCACCGGCTGGCAGGCAATGAAAAACTTGTATACATCCTGCGTGCTTTGCGGTGCATAGTCACGCTTCCGGACCGAATAAACCGCGAGCAGTTGCGTTGGTTTGACCGTCAAGCCAGCTTCTTCGCGGGTTTCTTTGACCGCAATCTCACCAGCACTATAACCCAAGTCCGCCCAGCCGCCGGGAATCGACCAAGTGCCACCTGCCCGCTCTTGCACCAGCAAAAGGCGATCCTCGATAAACGTCACTGCCCGCACATCAACCTTGGGTGTTACATAACCGGTATCCTGATCCACAAATAAACGCGCTTGCTCAGGGGTCGCATCGCTCAATTGCAGCATCAGTTGCTTGGTGATAGCCGCTAATTGATCGTAACGTTCCCGATCAAACACATCTTTTGTATAGTAACGACCAGACTGCGCAATAGCCTGCAGTTGGCCCAATAACAAGTTCAAGTCTTCGCTTGGCATGCCCTCGCCTCCTGCTATCATTGTAGCAAAATTGCAGCTAATGCCGGTTTAAAGCAAAGAAAGCTTAACTTAAAAAGATTGCCGATACACGACCGGCAATCTTTTTAAGTTCATGCTTCTGACAATCATCCGTGGCGTCTGCTGATCAACAAGTATATGCCTTCCACAATTGCAATAATCAAAATGAAAACGACCAGCACGGCTAATGCCGCTAAACGTGATGCCGCGGTCTCAACATGGCCGGCACCATCCACGCGTCTCATCAAGATCGTGATGCCGATACCGCTGATAGCGATTGCCAAAACGATATTCGTGATCCAGAGTCCCTTATGTTTCAAAGCTATTGCCCCCTTATCTCAAGGTTTTGAAAGTACGGCCCAGTTTTTGCAAACTAGCGCCGATTAAGGGAAGCAGTAATGTCATCGCAGTTGCCATGTAAACAAGTTGCAACCCAAACGCCATGGCGAATAGATTTTGCCACGCCAGACTGAACAGCACAGCTGCCAGAAAAACGCATAGGCCATGTAAGACTTGCGGCTTTAACCATTGCTGCCACCAGCTTAGTAAGAGACCTCCCAAAAAGCCGAGTACAAAGTCTGTCAGCAATAACATTTCCGGTCGCGCAACATAACCCAAGCGGCCAACAATCATGATCGCAAGCGCCGGTCCCAGAAAAGTGACTGGTCGCGCCGAGGTTTTCTTGGTGGCTTTGGATGGGACTGGCCTCAGCAATTCGTCAACGGTTATTTGGTAAAAATCAGCTAGCTGACAAACCGTTTGCAAATCTGGCTGATGTCGGCCGGTTTCCCACGTTGAAACGGTTTTTCGCGAAACGAAAAGCTGGTGGGCAACTTGCGCTTGCGTAAGCTGTCTTGTCAGTCGTAACGTCTTTAAGTGATTGCCTAAAACCGAAGTGGTCATTCTGCTCCCCCCCTAAACATACACGGCTCCTGTACGAAAATCCTAGCTACACTTGCTAGCACACTTGATATATCAAGGTTTTAAACCATTTTACGATTATTCAGGAACGTTTAAATAACGGTCGTGGAAATCTGTTTCTATCATTAGATTATCATAATATCATTTGCATCAGAACCCTTGGAGCCTTCGTCCGTTTCTACGCATAAGCGTTAAGATCGCAAGTGACCACGGATTGTCTGCTTCTGCTTCGACTCCTAACCACAGTCACAAAGAAAAAGGCTGGCACCGTGATTTGCGGTGTCAACCTTTTATTGGCCTAAATGGCAACGTCTTAATCGTTATTCTTGTGATGTTGACGCAATTTGACGTAACCTAGCAGTCCGATTAAAGTTGCGCCGAGAACAGCTAACACCGGTTGAGCCCGATCACCGGCATTCGGCATCTGATCGCGATTCTTAGTTGACTTGTGCGTGTCTGCCGATTCGCCGTTGAACCCCGCATGTTGTTGTGGCGTCTTGTCTTTTGGCGGTATGCCTGGTTCCGGATTTGATGGTGTACTTGGATCTTTGCCTGGCCCCGGCGTTGGCACTGGTGGATTGTGAGGATCCTTACCCGGCTCTGGCGTTGGTGCCGCCTTTACCAGGTGATTGATGGCGGCTTTAAGGTTGGCAACTGCGGCTTCAACCTTGGCCACCGATGCTTCTGAATCCTTGTTAACCGCCCGCGCTTGGGCCAAAGCTGTTTTCAAGTCGGCAAAACTGGCATCAGTGTATGCCTTCGCTTTAAACTCCGCTGCTTTGGTGATCAGGCTGACAAGCTCGGTTTTGTCCGGTTGCTTTTCAAGTTGTAGCATTGCCGCCATTAAGGCATCGGCCTGTTTTCCAACTTCGGATTGAGCAGCATTGGGATCACTCAGAACCAAACGTGCCGGTTTTAAAGCTGTTTGCAGTTTGGCATAGGAACTTGCGGTATAGTCGCTAGCTTTCAGTTTTTCTGTCGCTTTGACAAGTGCAGCGAGTGATTGTTTATCGGCCCGTGGTACCAAAGCGTCAATGGCTCCTTGAAGTTGATCGGCCAACTTTTGCTGTGTCGCCGCAGACGTTGTTGGATCCGTTAGTGCCTTTTTCGCTTCATCCAAAACGGTTGTGAGTTGGGTAAAGCTGTTTGGCGTGTAGTCGGCAGCATTTAGATTGGCCGCTACTTTGACCCATTGTTCCAGCGTCGTGACTTGCGGTTGCTGCTTCACTTCCAGTGCAAACCACGCATTGCTAATTGCTTGGATGGCCGCTTGAATTTGCGCTTGGGTTGCATTTGCATCGGCAGAGACTGGCTTGGCTGCAGCAACAGCATCCGTCAATTTTGCAAAGCTCTCTGCTGTATACTGGTCAGCTTTTAACGCTTCAGCCGCTTCGATTAACTTTTTCAACTGATCCTGAGTCACGCCGCGGTCAGCCTCGAGTTTGCCCAAAGCGTGCTTCAGGTCCGCATAAGCTTGATTGAGCGCATCAACCGTTACGTTATCAACGTTGAGAACTTGGCTCGCTTTATCGCGTTGAGCTGTAACTGCCTGCCAACTAGCCGCGGTGAACAACTTCGGATCGAGCGCGTTAACGCCATCAATTAAGGCGGTTAATTGTGCTTTAGCCTGATCCGGCGCGCTCGTATCCGCTGGCAAAATGGTGATCGGTGCCGGTGCTTGCGGCAAGCTTTCCGGACCCCATTGATTGGTTAACATTGGATCACTTAACGCAAAGCTGAGTGCCGCTTTTGTCATGCGCGTTTTCGTTCGCAACGTGATGGTCGCTAACTTTTGGTCGCCTGACAAGCGCTTCTGCTGGCCTTCATTGGCAAAAATCAGATAGAGATCGCGACTGTTATCACCGTGCGTTCGCGTCTTGCTGAAGTTAACCATCTGGGCCGTTGCTTGGGTCGGTTCGACTTTGACTAACTCGACATTCGGATTCGTGAGCGGTACCCGGGCAAAGAGACTGTTAACGTTGGCTAGATCCTTGCCAAGCAGATTCAAGGTGATCGTTTCTCCAGGCAGATACGTTTGCTTTTCAGCTTCAAGCGCCAAGGTTCCGGCTGGTGCTTGTTCATCCGGCTTCGTCACCGGTGTTTTGCCTAGCTTGGTCATGACATAGTTGATGTCAAAAGCGTCAATGACCCCATTGCGATTCAGGTCGCCGTTTTGAACATAACCGTTGAAATCACTGTCAATGTTGGCCGTTAAGCCCGCGTAGTTCATAAGCGACGTTTGATCGTCTTCATTCACCCGTCATTGGTAATATCACCCAACACCGCTTTGCTTGAGCCATCCCGTTTAAACAGCAGCAATTCCCGTCCTGAAACAAAATCGCCGCGGCTTGTGCCTTTAGGGATCACAAAGCGGACATATTGGGCTTTTTCATTTTTGTCAAAAGTAATCGTCTTATCTTTGCCATCCCACGTCCAACCTTTACCTTCACCCGCTTGATGCCAGTGAATCCCATCAAGGCTGGTTTCGACTTTCAATGCTGACAAAGTACCGTTGCCGCCGTCTTCACGCGGAACATAAGTCACATGATCCAAGTCGTAAACGCCATCAAGTTCTGCGGTGATCGTCATCGGTGTTGCTGATTGCTTAGGCGGCGTGGTGAACCAGTTGCTGTGCGCCATCGTAGTCAGATCCTGATCAAAAAGATGGGCCGCGTTGTCTTTTCCTTGCCAGATAGGCACACCGGTAATCGGCGCTGTGACTTGCGGATTGCTCATTTTGACAGCAAGCCGCAGCGGATTATCTTTGGAACTGAAAGTCTGCTCGTTACTCCACTTAGAAACCGCTTTGGCCGTTGCCGCGCGTACTTGGAATGTATGCTTGGTTTGGCTCTTCACCGGCGTCAAAAGAAATTCTGGCTTGGTCAGATTGCGGTAGACAACGCCATCTGCCTTGACGTCATAACTTGTCGCGTCATTCACCGGCTTCCAGTCAATGCCCACGGTTGTATCGGTCGTGGTCTGATCATTTTGCTTAATCTCGGTCGGCACCGCTACTTCATCGCTCTCGGGTAATGCTTCAGTCGTTGGATCATCAGTAGCATTGATACCGTCCACGGTGAGCTTAATCGCATTGCTTTTGACATTGGTTTTTTCCAGCTTAACTTGTAAAAAGTTCTGGTCAATCGACTTATCTGCAAGTTGATCCAAGAAATCATTCGTATGATATTGTTTATTAACAAAATAAACATTTTCGCCGGCAGTAAAGTCTTTAAGGTTATCAACGGCGGTCAGTTTAACCGTTTGTCCGCCAACACTGGCCGTAACTTTGGCCGGCTTGCCACTCGTTCGAATGGCAAATTCAGTGGTTCGATCTGGATTTAAGCCGCTGTAATCACCTGTCAGCGGATCAACGTTCACGGTTAACTGATCCTTTTGCAATTCGCTGGTAACCTTGGTTTGGGCATGCGCACCTTTTAGATACTTTTTCGAAATGCCGTCATCTTCGTAAACGGTAAAATCATTTTTGCCACTCGCCGGGAAAATCTGAAACTGCCGCTTGGTTTGGTCAAATGCTTTGGGCGTATTGTGTGCGGGCGTGGTTGGAATCACGGCGCCTTTTTTAACGAAAACCGGCAGCTTCCAAATCGGCGCTTCGAAGTTGTTTAAGACCTGACCGCCACGATATTCCTTGCCGGTGTAATAATCGACCCAAACTTGCTGCTTGTTAGGGAGGTAAATGCCGTTACGCACATCGTTTCCCTTCTCATCAGCCGCCGTGTTTTGGTAAATCGGGGCAACAAGGAAGTTATCGCCCCAGAGGTATTCGTACTTGACGAGATCGGTATACGCCTCGGGAATGTTCGGATAATCAAGGAACAGACCGCGCACCATTGGCTTGCCATCAAAGACACTTTGCGCAGACGCCGTATAGTTGTAAGGCATCAGCATAGTCTTTTGCTTGTTGTAGGCACGATTGATCGCCGTTGTTTGCTGATCAAACGAGAATGGCGTTTTGGGATTAGCGCCCCAGCCATCCATGTTAAGCTGGATCGGCGTGAAGGCTTTCCACTGAAAATCGCGGGTGTTGACGATCGGATTACCGCCGCCAAAAATCCCGTCCATATCGGAACCTACGTATGGCTGTCCGGATAAACCGGTCCCGATATACGTTGGAATATGAAAGCGAATATACTCCCACTGACCACCCGTTTGATCACCAGTCCATACGCCGGCATACCGCTGTGTCCCGGCCCAGCCATCAAGCGTAATCGCAAACGGGCGCAACGAATCGCCTTTGACCTGCGTCATCATCGCATCAGCTTTAGCCAAACCATCTAAGCCAAAAGAATACCCGGACCCGACCCAGGCCACGTCAGTTTTCAGGGCTTTGACGCCAATGGCAACTTCCTTGGCAAAATCACGATCATCCGGTTTCGGATTGGCCGGATCAACTGGCGACAAGTTTTGTTGCGTCCACAGCCCGGTTGCAACGCCATGCTGATCCGCATAATCCGCAAACGACTTAAGATTTTGCAAGTTGCCCGCTAAGGTATCGGTCTGTCCATAGCCTGCACCATAACCATCGTTTGGCAAAAACCATCCCAGCGGCATATCATTTTTCTGATACCGATCAATAACGGCGCGGGCGCTAAATTGATAATTATTCAGCTCCCCGTTCAACGATTCTTTGATACCGCTTTGGCCAGCCGGAATTTTCCCTGGCTGATATTCTTTATAATATTTGCCGTCTTCAAACTTAATCGCACCGCTTGTTCCTTCAGATACCGGAACCCAAGTATCACGGTTATAGGCATTCAAGTGTGCTTCATAAAGGCCATAACGCGGCATCATCGCCGGTGCACCCGTTAAATCATAATAATCTTTCAATAGGTCATAGGGTTTCGCATCGAAAAAGTAAACCGCATCAAATCGATTTTCCTGGTGTGTGGTCTTTACTTGGCCGTCATCGCTAGCCCCAAAGTCATAGTTACCCGGTTTAAACGTGTTCCGCACCACGCCATAGCCAGCGGTTGACCAATAAAATGGATTCGGTGACGCCACCCCGCCATCGACCCAATTACCCGTGTTTTCAATCTTGACATTTTTACCTGTTAACGTGAAATTACCATTTTGCGTGCCACCGCCAAAAAACTGGTCAGTGCCGCGTTTTAACACTTGCGTTGCATGATCGTTGGTAATTTCTAACGGCTGACTCTCGGCCATGACCACCTTTGAGCCTTTGGAAACCTGCAGTGTTGCGTTTGCTTGATTAAATCCAATGGCAATCGCATCGGTCTTGATCGTCCACCCATCACCGTTATGATCAAGCGTAGCAGCCGCAAACACCTTAGCTGCCGATGCATCAATTTCCTTGGTAAAAATTTTTGCGTTAAGCCCTTTTTCCGATTGGGCAGGCGCAGCAAATTTACCTGAAGGATCAGCATAAAAGCGAAATTGATTGTTCGCTAATATAAACACCCGTGCCTTCAGGTTGTTGGAGTAAGTAACTTCAAAATAATGCGTTTGTTTGGTGACATTCACAATGTTAAGCATGCTTGTACTGGCCTTCTTCACCGCGCTACTTGTAGCCGGTTCGGATCCCTTAGCTGCCGTTACCGGAACCGTACTACTGACATACACGACAGTCGCAGTCAATGATAAAACTGTGAACGCGGCACCCGAGGCCGATCCTTCACTGTCTTCATTCCATTGTGCATCGACAAACTCCCCCTAAAAATTGTTGTGGCTCCTCCGCGTGGTCGGTACCACTCAAGGGGATTGTAACCGCATTCATTTGTTTACTTCAACCACAAAATATTGTCTAAAAGTGGCGAAAATCTATTTTCTGGAAATATTTTTCAGAAAATATAAACTAAATTATTGTTAGGGCTGTGAACTAGATATTGACGCAATCGAGTTTCCCGAAGCTTTGCCGGTGCACAATTAAGAACAAGAGTTATACTAGTAGCGCTTAATTATTAATTTTATATGAATGAGAACTGAACTCATTTCATTCACATAGTACACCATCAACAAAATGTTGACCACCGGACCAGTTTAGATAAGCGCAAAAGACCAGAAACTTGGTAGCCTCTGATTCAGTTCGCGTTCCTTAGTTAAAGGTATAAAATGGTACTACTCGATAGCACCAAAATATGATGAATACCAATTAAAAAACATTTTAAAAAGAACCGCCGTTATCATTTCAATGTATTTAATGATCATATATACTAAAAATACCGCCAAGTTAAGACGGTAAACGTCATAACTTGGCGGCAGCGATTTAGCAAGGCACGCACCCCTCACCATTCTAACTTCCGGAGGTGATCGCCATGCTAAGAGGAGAGATCGGAGGGTTGGGTTACGCTAGAAATGGCGTTGGCCATCTTGGTTTTAGCCCAGGCGTACTTGGTTTACGCCAAGGCAACCAAGATACTAAAAGAAGCTAACCGTAACGGCTAGCTTCTACCACCAGTCTTTCTAACTCGCGTCGAGGTCATCGGGTCGCACCCCGGTGGCCTCTTTTCACCTTCTTTATTCTACCTGACAATCAAGCTTGCCGTCAAACAAAATCTATCTATCGAAAATCACTTATTGAGATTAGCAAGAAGCGTCGCCCCAACCTATGTGCATCAACCTCAAGCCAACCCGACCACGTTTTGCTATAATCAACTCCGTACATACCCTATCCACAAAAAGGAAGATTGATGCTATGGCGGATGAATTTATTGCCCATCCTTTGATCACCATTACCAACGTTATCTGGAGCTTTTCGCGTACCACCCGGCAGTTGCAGATCTTATTGATTCATCGCGCGGATGATCCTTATGCCGGCTACTGGGCCCTGCCGGAAACGACTTTGCGTGTGCGTGAAAGTGCCGATGCAGCGGCGATCAGGCTAATTCGCGATAAAATCGGCGTGCATGTCAATCGCGGATCCACGGAGCAGTTGGCCACGTTTACGGACCCAGCCCGCACACCTGGCGAGCGGGCTTTGGCGCTGACTTACATGACGTATCTGCCGACAATGCCTAAGTTACGGCCGGGTTATGGTGCAACCGATGCGCGGTGGTTTGCTTTTAGCGCCACTGCCAACGATTATCAGTTACAAAATGGTACGCTCACGTTTCAGTTGGATCAACAGGTGGCGCATCTGGCTTTTGATCACGCGCGGATTCTAGGTGTCGCTATTCGTCGGATTCGCAATAAACTTGATTATCAACCCAGTATTTTGCAAGTGCTCGGCCACACCTTCACCTTAAAAGAAGCACGCGAAGTTTACGCGCCTTTTCTCAATACGACCGCGGCTGCCATTGACAACTCTAACTTTAAAAAGACGCACCAGCATCTTTTTGTTGAAGTCGGTACTGCCCATGATCGCACGCGCAGTGGCCGTCCGCCTAAATTGTTTAAACTTGCCTAGTTGAAAAATACCCTGAACCCGCGTATCGTAGACAGCAAATAAAAGTCTAATGTACTTTTATACTGCGTGAGTTTAAGTAAGTTTTACTTTAATTAGAAAGGAAGCCTCAAGAATGGCTCATTCGAATGAAGCACTGCTCATCATTGACTATACTAATGACTTTGTTGCCGATAAAGGTGCTTTGACCTGTGGCGCGGCTGGGCAAGTGTTGGCGCCTCACATTGTCGCTTTGGCTGATGAATTTTTGCAACAAGATGGCTGGGTTTACTTGCCAACCGATGTGCATACACCGCACGATCCGTATCATCCCGAAAGCAAACTGTTCCCGCCGCATAATGTTCGCGGGACTTGGGGGCGGGCGTTCTTTGGTTCGCTTGCGCCTTGGTATGCGGCCCATAAAGATGAAGAACGGGTGAACATGTTTGATAAAACCCGCTACTCCGCGTTTGCCGGAACGCCGCTGGATCTGCGCCTGCGTGAACGCAAAATCGACACCGTTCATTTAGTCGGCGTCTGCACCGATATCTGCGTTTTGCATACGGCAGTTGATGCTTACAATCTCAACTATCAAATGGTCGTCCATAAAAATGCAGTTGCGGCCTTGACGCCAGCTGGCCAGGACTGGGCGTTGGACCACTTTGCACATGTTTTGGGTGCCGAAGTAACGGATTAATTAACCACGGACTGATAAAGAAGGCTTTTAAAGATGAATATGAATCAAGCAATGTTGACGGATCTCTATGAATTTTCCATGGCCAATGGATATTGTGCGACCTTACCGCATGAAGACCAGGCAGTTTTCGATATTTTCTATCGCAATGTCCCGGATCATGGCAGTTTTGTGATTGCCGCTGGGTTGCAACAAGTTGTTGAAGCGTTACGAGACTTTCACTTCGAGGATGCAGATATCCAATATTTGCGTTCGTTGAAACTTTATTCGGATACATTTTTAGACTATTTAAAAACGATGAAATTAGCTTGCACAGTGACGGCTTTACCAGAAGGCACCCCCGTCTTTCCACGTGAGCCGTTGTTAACGGTGCAAGGGCCGCTGATGCAGGTCCAGCTACTAGAAACGCTGCTGCTCAACATTGTCAATCACCAGTCACTCATTGCAACCAAAGCCCGGCGCATCACGGCCGCGGCTGAAGGACGGCCAGTTATGGAATTTGGTGCCCGCCGCGCGCAAGGACCGGATGCCTCGGTTTATGGAGCGCGTGCTGCTGTGATTGGCGGCTGTGCCAGCACCTCCAACGTCTTGGCTGCACAACGCTTCAACATCCCGGCTGCCGGAACAATGGCCCATAGCTGGATTGAAGCTTTCCCTGACGAGCTCTCTGCTTTTCGCGCTTGGGCTAAAGTCTATCCTGACAACAGTGCGTTACTGGTCGATACTTATGATGTGCTCAAGTCCGGTGTGCCCAACGCGATTACGGTGTTCAAGGAACTCAAGACAGGCGGCCATCACCCAGTTGGTATCCGCATCGACTCTGGTGACATCACCCAGCTAGCGAAACAAGCCCGGAAAATGCTCGATGACGCCGGTTTCCCCGATGCCAAAATCACAGCTTCCAATGCGCTCGATGAAACCGTCATTCAGTCCCTCCTCAAAGAAGGCGCACCGATTGACAACTTTGGAATCGGCGAAAAGTTAATCACCAGTGCCTCATCTCCGGTTTTAAGCGGTGTTTACAAAATGGCCGCATTGCAAGTAAATGGCCAGTGGCTTCCTAAAATCAAGGTAAGTGCCAGTCGGGAAAAGACCACTTTACCAAGTCATAAACAGGTTTATCGCCTGTATCACCGTGATGATCAAACGGCTTTTGCGGATGTCATTGCGTTGGCTGACGAAAACCTGCCTGCAGAAATTGCCGCGGTCAATGCCAACCCGCTGGCTACCCAAACGCAAGTCACCTTACGCGATTTCACTGCCGAACCGTTATTAAAACCGGTCTTCCCTCAAGCACAAGAGCCGCTCACAACTGATGTTTTTACCATTCAAAAACATATGCGGTCAGCACTCAGCCACCTGCCAGAAGCAACACAACGGCTCGTCAACCCGGACCTCTATCCGGTTTACCTCACGCCGAAATTAGCCGCTTTGCAACAGAAACTGATTGATGAACATCATCAAAATTAAGCAGGCACTTGTTATTAAGCGCGTCTCGGTTTGATCCATCATGAAAATCAAAAACTGCTTCGAAAGCAAGATTGCTTCCAAAGCAGTTTTTTAATTTCGTGAATGAAACTTAGTCTTGCGCTGTACTTAAACTGGTGTCTCGGCTTCCTTAGCCACCAAGTCGCGCATATCCATTGCTTCTTCAAAACGATTGGTAATGATCCCGGTAACGTAACGTTCGCGCATCAGTTGTTTCATTTTCAGCGGATCATCAACTGTCCAGACGCGCTGGGCTTTGTTGAGGTGGCTGTTGTAATGTTCAATGTGGACGGCTTCCAAATACGATGGTAAGGTGGCACCGGTTAGAACCCGACTCGTTAACCACGCCGTTTTCATTTTCGGCGCAAGGGTATGAATGACGTTGATACTGTCGTGATTGAATGAGGAGTAGATGACGCGATCCTGCATATTGAACTGCTCAACGTAATCTTGCGTCAGCGCCTCAATGCCCGGATAGCGGATCTTGCCGGTTTTAAACTCAATGTTAACCATCACGTCATAATGGCTTAAAACCGTCAATGCTTCCCGAAGCGATGGAATGTGTTCGCCATTGGCCAGCCGCATCCCTTTGAGTTGCGTCCGGGTTAAATCCGCAATCCAGCCAGTGCCATCTGTTGTGCGATCAACGCGCTCATCATGCATGATCACCAAATGCCCATCCGCACTCATCTGCACATCGGTTTCAATGCCATCGATGCCATGCTCACAGGCATATTCGAATCCTTGCAAACTATTCTCCGGAAAACGCGCCGGATAACCGCGATGTCCATAAATTGCTACTGTCATCATGAGCCTCCATTTCGCATACTTTACTGATCAAAAACCGTCTGCGCCAAGCTGTATCAGGCATCTGCTTTCAAGGCCCGCACATGAGCTTCAATCTGATCGCG
>OAWN01000423.1_pt1 | contig 12055 bp, 10 predicted proteins | sample 1476801 | NCBI WGS metagenome assembly OAWN01 (sample SAMEA2580214, study PRJEB22360) | human gut metagenome | biome: human gut; feature: human-associated habitat; material: faeces | place: Denmark | collected 2008/2010 | reverse complement strand
AGATCACGTTCCTCGATACCCCGGGCCACGAAGCCTTCACCGCAATGCGTGCCCGCGGCGCCGAACTGACCGATGTCGCGATTCTCGTGGTTGCGGCCGATGATGGCGTAATGCCGCAGACCGTGGAGGCCATCAACCACGCTCAGGCCGCACATGTGCCGATCGTGGTCGCCGTGAACAAGATCGATAAGCAGGGCGCCAACCCCGACAAGGTGCGCGGCCAGCTCACCGAATACGGCCTGGTGCCGGAGGAGTATGGCGGCAACACCATGTTCGTCGACATCTCCGCCAAGCAGGGCACCAATGTCGACAAGCTGCTCGAAGCCGTGCTGCTCACCGCGGATGCCGAACTCGACCTGCGCGCCACCCCGGATATGGATGCTCGTGGCGCCACCGTGGAAGCCCGACTCGACAAGGGTCGCGGTGCCGTGGCTACCGTGCTGGTACAGTCCGGTACGCTGCATATCGGCGACGCCATCGTGGCGGGAACCTCCTATGGCCGCGTGCGCGCCATGCTTGACGAGAACGGCACCGCCATGAAGGAAGCCACTCCGTCCACTCCGGTGCAGGTGCTTGGTCTGACCTCCGTGCCGACCGCAGGAGACCTGTTCCTGGTCGCCAGCGACGACCGCACCGCACGTCAGATCGCCGAGAAGCGTCAGGCTACCGAGCGTGCCGCTCAGCTCGCCAAGCGCCGTAAGGTCGTTTCGCTCGAGAGCCTCAAGGAGCAGTTCGCCAAGTCCGAGGTCGACATGCTCAACATCGTCATCAAGGGCGATTCCTCCGGTTCCGTCGAGGCGCTGGAAGATTCCTTGATGAAGATCGAGGTCTCCGACGAGGTCGGCATCCAGGTGATCCATCGCGGCGTCGGTGCCATCACCCAGAACGACGTCAACCTGGCTACGGTCGACAAGGCCGTCATCATCGGCTTCAACGTGCGTCCGAATCGTCAGGTGGCGGATCTGGCCGAGCGTGAAGGCGTGGAAATCAAGTACTACTCGATCATCTACAAGGCGATCGAAGACATCGAAGCGTCCCTCAAGGGCATGCTCAAGCCGGAATTCGAAGAGGTCGTCACCTCCCACTCCGAAATCCGCGAGATCTTCCGTTCCTCCAAGTTCGGCAACATCGCCGGCGTCATGGTGCAGGACGGCGAGGTCAAGCGCGGTACGAAGTGCCGTATTCTGCGCAATGGCATCGCCACCGTCAACGACCTCGAGATCTCCTCGCTGCGTCGTTTCAAGGATGACGTCACCTCCGTCAAGGAAGGCTATGAGGCAGGTATCAACCTCGGCTCCTTCAACGACATCGAGATCGGCGACATCATCGAGACCTTCGAAATGCAGGAAGTCGAGCGCAAGTAGTCGAGTCCTTTCGACAGCTTGCCTGACAGGATGAAGGGAACGCCCACAGTCGGATTTCGGCTGCGGGCGTTCCGCAATAGAAATACGAACTTATAAGGAAACCCATGGCAGGAACCAATCCCCGCGCCGCACGCATTGCGGCGCTGATTCAGCGCGTGATCGCGTCTTCGATGGAGGCGCAGCTGCATGACAAGCGACTGTCCAACGTGACCATCACCGAAGTGCGCGTGACCAACGATCTGCAGATCGCCAAGATCTACTGGACCCAGCTCGGCCATGAAGGCCATGAGCAGGGCGAACGCCGCCGTGCCCAGCAGGCCCTGAACCAGGCCAAGGGACGTCTGCGTTCGCTCGTAGGCTCCAAGGCCGGTCTGCGCCTGACCCCGCAACTTGAGTTCATCTTCGATGAGGTGCCGGGAGAGGCCCATGAGATCGAAGACATCCTTGCCATCGCGCGCAAGCGTGACGAAGAGCTTGCCAAGGCCCGTGAGACTGCGCAGTATGCAGGCGACGCCGACCCGTACAAGCATGATGAGCCGGACGATGACGACGATTTCGATGAAGATGACGACATCGAAGTCGAAGATTGGGACGATGACGACGAAAAAGCCTGAGATTTCCGGCCTGCTCGTCGTGGATAAACCGCAGGGTGTGACCAGTCACGACGTGGTCGCGGCGATACGTGGCGCCCTGCATATGAAGCGTGTCGGGCATGCCGGCACGCTTGACCCGATGGCCACCGGCGTGCTGGTGATCGGCTTCGGCAACGCCACCCGACTGCTCAACTACATCGTGGACCACAGCAAGACCTATCTGGCTACGATCCGACTCGGACAGCGCACCACCACGGATGACGCCGATGGCGAACTGCTGGAACCGTCGGCACCGATTGCAGAAGCCTTTCCATCCCGCGAGACCGTGGAACGGGTCATTGCGGAACGGTTCACCGGGCGTATCGAACAGGTCCCGAACTCCTATTCGGCCATTAAGATCAACGGCCAGCGCGCCTACGATCTGGCCCGTGAAGGCAAGCAGGTCGAACTGAAGGCCCGGCCGGTAACCGTTGAGGAATTCCGCGTTGACGCCGTGCGGTACGGCTATGCGTCAACGAGACTTGCGGATGCGCCGTTGACCGATGCGCAGGACATCGGTGCAGGGGAGCGGTGGCATCCCGTCTCGTCCGCACCGGATGTGCGGCCGGTCATGGAACTGGACGTTGCGGTGAGCTGCTCCGCAGGCACCTATATCCGTGCATTGGGTCGCGATTTGGGTGAGGCGCTTGGCCTTGGCGGATACCTGACCATGCTGCGCCGCATTCGCATCGGCGACTTTACCGAAACCATGCCGAACATCGTCACCGCGCACATCGAATCCAAAACCTTCACCAATCGGGAAGGCGTGGAAGTCACACGTAATCGTGCCGTAATCGACGATGCCGAGCATCTGACCGACCGTGCACTCGGCATGGTCGACAGCGCCAAAGCGTCCATGTCCATGCTGCGAATCAGCGGTCAGGAGGCGACTGACCTGCGCTTCGGCCGCAGAATCGCCCATGACATCCGTGAGACTACGGCCGCATACGTGCCCGAAACCGGCGATCTGGTGGCCATCATCGAACGCGCCAAACGAGGCGAAGCCAAGCCGGTGGCCGTATTCGTACAACAACAAGAAGGACAACGATGAAGATAATCACGCTGACGCCAGACGAAAGCGGCATGGTCGACTGGCCCACCTTAAGCAACGACAAGAAGTCCGTACTGACCATTGGCTCTTTCGACGGCATGCATCAGGGCCATCAGGCGGTGATCCGCCGTGTGGTGGAACTGGCCCGGAAGGAACGTTCCTTCTCCGTGGTGGTGTTGTTCGAGCCGCGTCCCGCCATGGTGCATGGCTATGCGGCCAAGCATGACGGTCAGGAGCCGTCGGTCGGCATGCTCGACACCCAAGCGCTGACCAGTGTCGATGAGCGGTTGCGCAGCATCAACGCACTCGGCGTGGATTACACGATCATCGTGCGTTATACGCTGGAATTCGCGGCGAAATCCTACCGGTTCTTCCTTGGCCAGATGGTCGGCAAGCTCGGCATGCGCGCGCTCGTACTCGGTGCCGACGCGGCTTTGGGAGCCAATCGTGCCGGCGACGTGAAGGCCATCGAGAATCTGGCATTGGCAACCGGCGTATTCCAGCTCGACGTGGTCGACGATCATGGCCCGGGAGAGACACGGGTGCCGGCCAATGCCAAGCCGGTCATGCCGGCCGACCATGGCGAGCCAGCCGACCCGTTGGAAGGCGCTACCAAGGCGGAACGGCGTGCATGGAGCAAGAAGCATCAGGCCAAGGCCGTGCGCGTGTGGAGCTCCACCAACGTGCGGTACCTGCTCGGTCAGGGCCGTATCAAGGATGCAGACGCCATTTTGGGGCATATGCATGCTGTGGAAGGTACCGTGGTGCATGGCGAGGAACGCGGACGCACCATCGGCTTCCCGACTGCGAACCTGAGTCAGGATGTGTTCGGCTATCTGCCGGTTGACGGCGTCTATGCCGGATGGCTGGTCGATTTGGGCAAGGCGGGAGACGAGCCCGGGAAACCTGCGGACGGCATCGCCACCGCATACGATTCCAGCTCCATGGATGCGCGTCTGGCACCGCATTCGCCATATCGTTGGCCAGCCGCAATCTCCATCGGCACCAAGCCGACGTTCAACGAAGCCACCGGTATGCATGAGCGCGTGGTCGAAGCCTACGCCATCACCGACGACTGGCTTGATCTGTATGGTCATCAGGTGCGTGTGGAATTCGCCGGATTCCTGCGTCCGCAAATCAGGTTTGCATCGGCGGACGATCTGGCCGCTGAGCTCAGGCGCAACGTTGAGGAGACGAAGCGCCTCACGGCGTGACGAACGTTAACCATGTCCACGGTCGAACAGGGGCGGACACCCTACGGATGGGTGTCCGCCCTTACGTTCTTTCGACTGGACTGTAACGTCGTCAGCTCCTGCCGTCAGTTCCTGAAATGAGAGAAGAACTCTCGGGTTTCGGGATCCTGGGATTCATCCATGACCTGTTGCGGCGTGCCGTTTTCGGCGATGACGCCGTGGCGTAGCAGTACGATGCGGTCGGCAGCATCGTGTGCGAAACTCATCTCGTGCGTGGCCATGAGAATCGTGGTGCCCTGTTCCTTGAGTTCGGCCACCATGTCAAGCACCTCGCCGACCAGCATCGGATCGAGTGCCGAGGTGATTTCATCGAGCAGCAACAGTTCGGGATTCGTCATCAGCGCACGGGCGATGGCCACACGTTGCTGCTGGCCGCCGGACAGCTGATCGGGATAAGCTCCCGCCTTGGCGCGCATGCCGATGCGGTCGAGCAACTCCAGCGCGCGTGCCTCGGCCTTGGCCTTGCTCCAATGATGGACCTTGGTCGCAGCCAATGTGACGTTGTTCATCACCGACATGTGCGGGAATAGGTTGAACTGTTGGAAGACCACGCCGATGCGTGAACGGATCTCATCCTGGCGCACGCGCGGATCGGTGATGTCGGTGTCCGCCAACCAGATCTGGCCGTCATCGACACGCTCCAGCAGATTCACGCATTTCATCAGCGTCGACTTGCCCGAACCGGAAGGACCGAGCACGGCCACGACCTCATGCCGATTGACATCGAAGGAAATGCCCCTGAGCACTTCGTTGCCATTGAAGGATTTGCGGATGCCGTCAAGACGCAGCACCGGGATGTTGGCATTGCTCATACTGTGCCTCCGCTCAATTCGCGCTTGCGCAGACGTGCCGTATACCAGTCGTTCAGCAGGATGAACGGTACGCTCATCAGAATGAACAGCAGGCTCGCCACCACATACGGCGTGAAATTGTAGGTGCTGGCCACTTCGATCTGTGCGGCGCGTACTGCGTCGACGGCACCCAGTACGGAAATCAATCCGACATCCTTCTGCATGGAGATGAAATCGTTCATCAATGCGGGAGCCACCTTGCGCAACGCCTGGGGAATCACGATCATGCGCGTCGTCTGCCCGGCAGTCAGGCCCAGGGAACGGGCCGAAGCGCGTTGCGACGGGTGTACGTCGTTGAAACCGGCGCGCAGCACTTCGGCCACGTATGCGGAATAGCCCATGACCACGGCGATGGTGCCCAGCAGTGACGGATCGATGCGTCCGAAGATGCCCAGGCCGGGAATGCCGAATCCGATGAGGTACAGTACGACGATCATCGGTACGCCGCGCATGATCGTCGTATACAGTGCGGCAAGTACCCGCAGCGGGAACAACACCGGATTGTTGCTGGTGCGCACCAGGGCGATCAGCGTGGCGAAGATGGCTACGCCGATCAGGGCCACGACCAGCACCTTGATGTTCAGCCACAGGCCAGCCAGTACCTCAGGCAATGATGCTGCGAAGTATTCAGGGGAGAAGAACGTCTCCTTGACCCGCGGCCATCCGGGGGACATCTCCAGTCCGACCACGATGATGGCAGCCAGCACGATGGTGCTGATCAGACTGGTGATGACCGATTTCAGCTGTTGCCGTTTGCGGTATGCACGTCGGGAAAGCTCAACCTCGCTGGTCTGGTGGCCAGCGAGGTCGTCCGGACGGTTATCCGAAATACTCATGAACGGGATCCTCGTGACGGGGGATTACTTGAGTTCCGTCAGATCGGTGGTGTACTCGGCAAGCCACTCGTCCTGCAGCTTCTGCAGGGTACCGTCCGACTGCAGTTCGTCCACGGCCTTGGAAGCGGCGGAGGTGAGCTTGGAATCCTTCGGCAGCACGATGCCCATGCCGTTCGGATCGGTGGAGCCGGCGATGCGGCCGACGACCTTGGCGTCCTTGACCTGCTCGGACTGCACCATGTACACGCATTCCACGGTGCTGGTCACCAGGGCGTCGATCTGGTTGGCGTCGAGTGCCTGGGCTACGGCCGCGTCATCGTTGAAGGTCTGCACGTCACTCTTGATCTTCTTGGCATACTTGTAACCTTCAGTGCCCACCATCGCGCCGATGGTGGCGTCCTTCAGATCGTCCAGGCTCTTGGCGTCGGCGTATTTGCCGTTCTTCTTGACGATGATGGCCTGCGAGTCGTTGTAGTAGCTGCTGGTGAAGTCCACGGCCTTCTTACGCTCATCGGTGACGCCGAACTGCTGGATGTTCATGTCCCAGTCCTTGGCGCCCGGTGCGATGGCGGTGTCGAAAGTGGTGCGGGTCCATACCACGTCGGACTTCTTGAAGCCCATCTTCTCGGCCACGGCGTAGGCCACGGCAGCCTCATAGCCTTCGCCGGATTCCGGCTTGTCATTCATGACCCACGGCTCATAGGCCGGGTCGCCGGTGGCGATGGTCAGCTTGCCCGGAGTCACCGTCTGCTGGGTGATGTCGGAGCTGTCGGAACTTGCGGAGGCCGAGCCGGAACCGTTGCCCGAACCGCATGCCGCGGACAGTGCCAATGCCGCGACGGAAACGATCGCCGCCGCGGCACGCATGAGATGCTTACCCGAAAATGCCATGTTCTTCTCTTTCTTCTTGTGGATCGTGGTGCATTGCTTCTCTATGGATGATGCTTGTGATGCCGGGATACGTCATGGTGATGCGCCCACACTATAACGTATCGTGATTTTCGAAACGCGTCGATCGGTATCACGGTATTCGATAACGGATTATTCGAGGGTGAAGCCTTCGAACACGAAACCCGGACTCACCACGCAGGAGACCAGTGCGTCGCCGGAGCCGGGCACGGTGCGTTGCCAGACTCCGGCCGGCACCACCGCGTGTCCGCATACCGCGGCATCATGCCGATCGGAGGCGAGGTCGGAACCCAGCACGATGGTTTCGAGCCGGTCGTCTGCGGCAGGCCCGTCGCCATCGCCGCCCAGCTGAAGCGTCACCGGGGCGGGACCGTGCCACAACCAGATCTCGTCGGCATCGACCTTATGCCAGGCGCTGGCGTCGCCCTGCGGCAACAGGAAATAGATCAACGACGCCAACGGGCGTGCGCTGCCACCATCGATGTGCGGCGATTGCCAGTCCCGTATGTACCAGCCTCCTTCCGGATGCGCTTCGAGACCAAGTCGTGACACCACTGATCGCGCGTATTCGCTCATATCCTCCAACGCGACGCTCATAGCCGCTCCTTTCCGCCATTCCTGATGATGTTGCCCGTGTTCGTTCGTGATCGGTGTGCGCCTGTGGCCTACCGTTCTTGCCGTATATCGAATATGCCGTCGTTATGCACGACGTTGCCCGAGATGATGGTTGCGCGGTTCGTGCCGGCTCCGTGCCGGACGAAATCCTCCAGCGTCCGTTCGATGGCGTATGGAGAATCGATGCCTACGGGAATGTCGAAGAACGCCAGATCGGCTGTGGCTCCCGCATTGATCTGGCCGATGCGTCCCGCTCCCACATGCATGCCCATCTCTTCGGCACCGCCGATGGTGATCATGCGGATGATGCGGTGGGTCAGATCGTCACGCGTATAGCCCTGTTCGCGTGCCAGATCGTAGATCATGGCCGCATCGTCGAGCACGTCCAGACTTGGCGAGCTTGACAGCGAATCCGTGCCGACGGCCAGCAGGTTGCCTTCTTCCAGATATTCGCGGATCGGAGCGTCCCGGCCGGTCACGGTGATGCGGTTCGAACGTGGGCACAGTGCCACGCCGACGCCACGCTGCCGTAGGATGCGTCGATCTTCCGCATCGGCCCACACGCCATGCGCGATATGCACGTCGGGACCAAGCGAACCCAGCTGGTCGACGAATTGGATGGCGGAGGCGCCTTTGCCGGCGGCCCTGAGCTGCTTGTAGCTGGCCCATTGGCCGTCGCGCCAGTCGGCTGCCGAATACGTGGTGAGCGTGGTGTCGCGCTCGCCGGCCTCCATCGGCGTTTCGGCCAGGTGGATGTGCAGGCGCATGTCCAGTTGCCGGGCGATGTCGGGCAGATCCACGAACGGTCCGGATTCCAAGGTGTATGGTGCATGCGGACTGATACCGATGCTGGGCAGGCCTTCCTGATGCATGTGCCCGAGGTTGTCGATGAGTTCCGGAATGCCCTCGGACTTCCAGTCGCCGTTATGCCACCCCATGACCTCCCAGTAGGCGATGCCATGCATGCCTTGCGAGGCGAGGGCGCCCACGGCCTCGGGGTCGGTCACGATGTCGGCCGCCGCCGTGGTGCCGGATTGAACCATCATGCGTGCGCCCCGATAGGCGGATTCCTTCCATGGGCGAGTTTCCTGCAGTTTGGCATACACCGTGTTGAAACCGATCTCCCAAGCGCGGAAGCGGTCATAGGTGCCACGGCCCACTTCCGCCATGTCGGTGTACTGCAGGTGGGTATGCGCGTTGATCAGGCCGGGGGTGATGATGCCGTTCCAGTGGTGTTCGACGACACGTCCGTTGGTGGCCATGTCGTGTTTCAGCTCGTTGAACACCCATCGGCGGGTGCCCACATGCACCACGCGGCTTCCGGCCACGGCCACGGTACCATCCAACACCACCGGTCCGGTGACGGGAATGACCATCGGTGAACTGTAGACGGTCACCGAGTCGAGCGGTTGCGGATGCGCCGCCAGATGCAGCGGACTGTCGAGGGACATGCCGTTACTCCTTCTCATTCTCCGCGAAGCGGGTGAGCGTCCAATCATACCCGTTGTCGGCCACGGCATGGCTTGCCCGATAGCCTCGCGTACGTAACGCGATATCGGCGATGTGACGGTCGATGTCGCGTCCGAGGCGTTGCAGTCCGGGCTGCAACGTGCCGCGATGCCTGAGCAGATGGGCCACGGCCGATGCCTGCACCGCGAAGCTCAGATCCATGATTTCGATCGGATTGCCGCCTCCGACGGTGTAGTTGACGCCGTCACCTTCCGAAATCAGACGAATCACCGGGCCATCGGGCACCGCCAGATCGCGGAGCTCTCGCTTGTTCTCGGCATGGAATCCGTCGATCTGATCCAATGCGATTTCATTGGCGATGCCGCCGATCACCGACAGCACGGCGTCCGGCTTCATCCGCCGCATATGCTGCAGGGTGATGGTATGGCGCACGCCGGTCGCGGAGACGACGATGTCCGACTCGCCGATCGCCTGATCGATGTCATAGGCGCGGAATCCGTCGAATACGGCCTGCAGGGCGACCACGGGATCGGTGTCGCAGATGGTGACGTTGGCTCCGAGCGCACGCACACGATGGGCGAAGCCCCGTCCGACCGGACCATAGCCGACCACGCTCACATTGCTGCCGGCGAAGCAATCGGATCCGAGTATGCGCTGCAACGTGGTGATGCAGGTCTCGCCGGTGCCATGAGCGTTGTCGAAACCGGTTTTCAGCATGCTGTCGTTGACGGCGATGACGGGAAAGGTGAGCGCCCCGGCATCCTGCATGGCCTGGAATGCGCGGATGCCGCTGGTCGTCTCTTCCGCCACGCCGATGATATGCCCCATGAGTTCCGGCCGTTCCATTGCGGCAAGACGGGCGAAGCTCGCACCGTCATCGATGATGATGTTCGGCTGAATCTCATCCAATAAATCAAGCGCACCCTGATGCGCCTGAGCCGGCGTCCAATCAGGATCGTATGCGACTGGAATGCCTTCCGTGCGTAGCTGTACCGCCACACGCTCGTCGTTGGCTTCGGAACCGCAGTAGGCGCCCACGATGGCGCCGGCGGCCTTCAGCTGCCGTAGCAGCACGGCGGTCTTCGGCTCAAGAATCAGACAGACCGCGATACGGATGCCGGTGAAATCGACGTCCTTGCGCATCTGACGCATCAATGCGTCAAGTACGAGCATGTGTTCCTGTGCGAATCGCATCGCTTCGGCACCGGTCAGTTCACGCGCGTCGACCACGTCGCCGAGCGGCATGGTCGCGTCGATGGCGTGACCCGTCTGCATTTCAGCGGAATCACGGGAGGGAACCATGCCCCAATCCTGCGCCTGTGCGAGGTCGGCTTGGTCGATGCCGCATGACGCTCCGCCATCATGCCCGATGTAAAGCCGTGTGCCGGCCAATGAACGGTTGGTCTTCTGCGAATATGCTTCAGCCCATGCGCTGAAACGGAACGGTTCCATGGGGTCTCGTTACTCCTTAATCCTTCTGATGGCCGGTATGCAAGGCATGTCTATTTCAGCAGGACGCCGAGCGCGTCCTTAAGCGTATCGGCTTGGACGATGGTGAGTCCGGGGATGGTGACGTGCTTGCGCAACGTCGGCACTACGGCGGTGGTGAAGCCCAGTCGTGCGGCCTCGCGCAACCGGTATTCCAGACGGGGAACCGGACGAACCTGGCCGGTCAGCGAGATTTCGCCGATGGCACAGGTCGTGCGTGCAATCGCCTTGGATTTCGCGGCACTCGCCAACGCCGCCACAATGGCCAGATCGCAGCCCGGCTCCTTGGCGAGACCGCCTGCGATGGTGGAGATGTACAGGTCGTTCGCCAATAGATTGATGCCGCCATGCCGGTACAGTACGGCGACCAACATGGCGATACGGTTGGAATCCACGCCGTTCGCCGCACGTCGGGGTGTCGGCAGCACGGATTTCGTGACCAATGACTGCACTTCGATCGGCAGACTTCTGTGACCGTCCAGCGTAAACGTCACACAGGTGCCTTCCACCGGAACGGAACCATTCGAGGACAGAAACAATCCGGAGGGGTCGCTCACCTCTTCGATGCCCTCGCCGCTCATGTCGAAGCAGCTGACCTCGTCGGTAGGGCCGAAGCGGTTCTTCACGGCGCGCAGCATGCGCAGCGCCGTCTGGGCGTCACCTTCGAACTGGCACACCACGTCGACCAGATGTTCCAAGGTACGCGGTCCGGCGATCGAACCGTCCTTCGTGACATGGCCGACCAGCAGTACCGGAACGTCAAGCGTCTTCGCGGTGTCGATCAATGCGCTCGCCACTTCGCGCACTTGGGTGGAGCCGCCGGAGATGCCGTCGACGTCCTGCGAAACGATGGTCTGTGCGGAATCCACGATCGCCAGCGCCGGCCTGACCTGTTCGATCAGGCCCAATACCGTAGCCAGATCGGTGGTGGCGGCCAGCAACATGTTTGGTTCGATCGCATTGATGCGGGAGGCGCGCATGCGCACCTGTGCCTGCGATTCCTCGCCGGAAACATACAGGACGACGTTGCGGTCACGGTGATTGGCGACCTCGCGCGCCACATTGCCCGCCGTTTCCAGCAACAGCGTCGATTTGCCGATGCCGGGCTCGCCTGCGATCAGCGTCACCGATCCGGGAACGATGCCGGAGCCCAGCACACGGTCGAATTCCGAAAAGCCGGTGGGGATTCTGGACATGTTTTCCGTGCCGATTTCGGTGATCGGCCTGGCGGCGGAGGAGGGTACCGCGCCCGATTGCGTGCGCGACGTGCGCCCGGGGGCGGCGGTGCGGGAAGCGGCGGAAGGCCGTGCCTCATGAAACTCCTCGATGGTGCCCCACTGGCCGCATTCCGGGCAGCGTCCGTACCACTTCGGTCCGCTCCAGCCGCATTCTGAGCACAAAAACTGCACGGAAGTCTTCGCCATAACGTTGACATTACGGAGGTTTTAGGACATTGCGCGTCTTATGGCTGTGAAAGAATTAAACGTATGTCTAATACGCAAACCTCTTCCTCCCATGGCAAGCTGATCGCCGCCGTCGTGGCGGCCGCCGTGGTCGTGGGGCCCCCCCTGGGCTCCGTAACGTCC
>OAWN01000417.1_pt1 | contig 12348 bp, 8 predicted proteins | sample 1476801 | NCBI WGS metagenome assembly OAWN01 (sample SAMEA2580214, study PRJEB22360) | human gut metagenome | biome: human gut; feature: human-associated habitat; material: faeces | place: Denmark | collected 2008/2010 | reverse complement strand
CAACCGCGGCCCGCCCGGCCAGCTAAATAGCCCCACCACCGCCAGCGGCAGGCGGGCAACATCTTTGCCGAGCAGAGACTTAAAGCGCGCGGTATCGTGGCTATCGAGCTGGTTAAACATCCGCAGCTGCTGCTGGTGCGACAGTCCGGCGCGATAGTTGTCCATCCACGCCATGCAGGTTTGCGCATCGATTTTCTGCGGATCGTAGGAGATATCGGTGTTCGCGAGAAAGCCCCACAGAGGAAAGGTAAAGCCGCGGTAGTTCATCGCCGAGTCTTCAACGTCGGCCTGTAGCCACTGGCGCGCGTCGCCGAAATGCTCACCGAACACGAAAGCGTCCGGCCGCTCCTGCTTCGCTGCCTGGGTAATGCCGGCGATATGGCGCAGGTTATTACGCGCCCCGCCGTCTTCACCGAGCATATGCACGACATCCAGCCGCCAGCCGTCCATGCTCCACGGCGCTTTCAGCCAGTGGCGCACCACGCTATCTTCTCCACCATAGATCTCATCTATCAGCGTCGCCGACCGGTAGTCGAGCTTAGGCAGACTGGCGTATCCCAGCCAATCGTGGGCAATGCCCTCGGGAGAAAAATTATACCAGTCGCGCCACGGCGAATCGGCGTTGTGGCAGGCAGCGAGGGGGAACCGGTGGTGGGGCGGGCCCCGCCGCTACCGCGCTGATGGCGGTCGAACCAGGCATGCGAATCGCCGCTGTGGTTGAACACGCCGTCAAGGATCAGACGCATTCCCTCTTTTTGCGTATGGTGGCGCAGGCGCAGCAGCGCCGCATCGCCGCCAAACTGCGGGTCAACGCGACGGTAATCCTCGGTATCGTATTTATGCACGCTGGGAGCGACAAATACCGGGTTCAGATAAAGCGCCGTGACGCCAAGCTGCTTCAGGTACGGCAGTTTTTCGCTGATCCCATCGAGATCGCCGCCGTAGAAGGTGGAGCCGCCCGCCTCGCCGGTTAGCGGCTCATCCCACGCCTTGCGCACAATATCGTGACCGGCGGCATGGTGGTAATAAACGTTATCCTGCCCGGCGTTGCGTGACTGGCTGCGGGCGAAGCGGTCAGGGAAGATTTGGTAAAACACCTGATCGGCCACCCACTGCGGCCCGCTGTCCGGCATATCAACCGCAAACTGCTCCAGCCGCGCCGGCGGAAAGCGATTGAACCCCTGCGGTGTGAACCACAGCTGGCGGTCGGCCCACAGCAGCTTGAAACTGTAGCGGCGACGCGGTAGCCCGTTGACGAGGCTGATTTCCCCGCGCCACGCCACCACGCCCGGATGCGGTTCCTGCCGCAGGCGGCGCATCGGCAGCGACAGCTCCTCGTTATCTTCTTCCGCGCGTAGCGTGACCCGCGGCGGCAGATCCTCGCCGCTTAACCATAGCGTGATAATCAGTCGTTCCGGCTGTTCCTTAATAAACGGAGCAACCGGGAGGTGCCATGCCTTCAACATCATTATTCCTCTCTTTGCAGAATGGGCACACCTTGCCATAGCGTACTGGCGTATGACTCATCGTCGGCAGAATTATTGGGGGAGGATGGCGGGGGTGGAGGAACGGCTTGCCGGATAGCCCGTGCGTATCCGGCAAGAAGAGAACGAAAAGGACTAGGCTTTCGCCAGCTTACGCTCGCGGCGAGTTTTAAACTGCCAGCCAATCAGTAACAGAATAATCCACGCAAAGCCCACGTACAGCGAGATGCGGGTGTCAGGATGGTAGCCAATCAGACCGATAATAAAGACCAGGAATAGCAGGCCAATCACCGTGGTCGTTACTCCGCCAGGCACCTTAAACTTCAGCGCCTTCGCCTCTTCCGGCGGCAGACGGCGACGGAAGGCGATCTGCGACAGCAGGATCATAATCCACACCCAGACGGTGGCGAATGTCGCCAGAGAGGCGATCACCAGAAAGACGTTCTCCGGCATAATGTAGTTAAGGTAAACGGCGAACAGCAGCGCGATAGTCATTACCATCACGGTTACCCACGGCACCCCGCGACGGGACGTTTTGGTAAACATCTTCGGCGCGCTGCCCTGCTCCGCCATACCGTGCAGCATACGCCCCACGCCAAAGACATCGGAGTTAATCGCCGACAGCGAAGCGGTCAGCACCACAAAGTTCAGGATGCTGGCGGCAAAGGTAATACCCAGATGCTGGAAGGTCAGAACGAAAGGACTGCCGTTGGTTCCGACCTGGTTCCACGGATAGATAGACATAATCACGAACAGCGTACCGACGTAAAACACGAGGATACGCATCGGCACCGAGTTAATGGCGCGCGGAATGGATTTCTCCGGATCCTTCGCTTCACCGGCGGTGATGCCGATGATTTCAATCCCACCGTAGGCGAACATCACCATCTGCAGCGACATCACCATCCCCAGCCAGCCGTTGCTGAAGAAGCCGCCGTTGCCGATCCCCCAGATAATGATGCCGAAACCGGCGAGGATCATGATGATAATAGTGGCGACTTTGAAGAAGGAGAACCAAAACTCCAGCTCGCCGAAGACCTTGACGCTCATCAGGTTGACGGCGCAGATAATCAGCACCACGCTGAGTACCCAGATCCAGTGCGGCACCGCCGGGAACCAGACCCCCATATAGATGCCGAAGGCCGTGACGTCGGCTATGGCGACAATCAGGATTTCAAAACAGTAGGTCCAGCCGGTGATATAGCCCGCCAGCGGGCCAAGGTAATCCTGGGCATAGCGCGAGAACGAACTGGCGGCCGGGTTGTGTACCGACATTTCGCCCAGCGCGCGCATAATAATGTAGGCCGCGACGCCGCCGATAATATAAGCCAACAGAACGCTCGGCCCCGCCATTTTAATCGCGTCAGCCGAACCATAGAAAAGGCCGGTACCGATTGCCGACCCCAGCGCCATAAAACGAATATGCCGGGTACTTAGCCCGCGCTTAAGCTTGTTACTACTTTCCATCGTGTTCCATGCCGTTTTTCTCCTCTGGCCTTCGCGGGGGCAAAGCACCGGGGAGGATGACCAAAAAAACAAAAAACCACGGGACCTGAAGTCCCGTGGTTAAACACCTGTGTAAAGCGTCGGTTAGTGCGCGCTGGAGGCCACCTGACGCCCTGCTGCGCGATCCCAGATAACGGCCAGAATCACCATCACGGCGGTTGGCATCAACCACGCCAGCCCTTGCTCCGCCAGCGGCAGACGCGCGGTCCAGGATGGCAAAATCTCTGCAAACGCCGACGCTTTAATGCCGTCAATGATACCAAACATCAGGCTGATAAACATTGCCGGGGCAATAACGCGGGACGAATTATGCCACCAACTACGGGTAAAGCTTAATACCACGAGTGCGATACACGGCGGATAGATAGCCGTCAGCACCGGAATTGAAATCTGAATCAGGTGGCTCAGGCCAAGGTTGGAAACCGCCATCGAAAACAGGCCAAGGATAAAGACCAGCGTACGATAGGAGAACGGCAGATACTGGGCAAAAAACTCCGCACAGGCGCAGGTCAGGCCTACCGCCGTCACCAGGCAAGCGATGAAGATCAGCGCTGCCAGCAGGAAGCTCCCCGCGCCGCCGAAGGTGTGCTGGACATAAGCGTGCAGAATCGCCGCGCCGTTAGCGGACTGCTCCACCAGCGTGCCGCTATCGGAACCTAAACGGAACAACGCCAGATACAGCAGCGTCAGGCCCACGCCGGCCATCAGGCCAGCCCAGACGGTGTAACGGGTCAGCAGGCGGGCTTCGGTCACGCCGCGAGAACGCGCCGCGTTGACAATCACGATCCCAAAGACCATCGCCCCAAGGGTGTCCATGGTCAGATAGCCGTTGACGAAGCCGTTGGAGAATGGCGCGGTACGGTAGGCTTCCATCGCGTGGCTCAGCGGACCGGCTGGCCAGACGATCGCCGCAACGGCGAGAATAATCAGAGCGATGATTTTCAACGGCGCGAGGAAATTCCCGACGGTGTCCAGCAGCTTGCCCGGATAGAGCGAAACGAGGATCACCAGGGCAAAATAGATAACGCTATAAATCAGCAGCGGCAGCGGGCCGTCGCCGGTCAGCGGAGCAATCCCCACTTCAAAAGAGACGGTGGCGGTACGCGGAGTCGCAAACAGCGGCCCAACGGCAAGATAGCAAACCACCGCCAGCAGGATACCGGCAACTTTACCAATCGGCGTGCTCAGGCTCTCTACGCCGCCGCCGACTTTCGCCAGCGCCACAACCGTTAGCACCGGCAGACCCACGGCGGTAATCAGAAAGCCAATAGCCGCGGTCCAGACGTGTTCGCCGGCCTGTAAGCCAACCATCGGAGGAAAGATAATATTGCCTGCGCCGACGAACAGCGCGAAGGTCATAAAGCCCAACGCAATGATGTCGCGAGATTTTAACTGATGGGTCATAAATTCATTACAGCCTGTGGATGTGGTGTTGTAAAAACGGATAAATACCGCGCCTTTCCCCTGGGGATGATACAGCGGCCATTGTCAGTAAACTCAGCGGGATATGCTCCCAAAGCGGCGTGGAAAAGAATTGTTTTTTGAATTACCACGCAAAAACAGTCTGTCTGCGACCGTAGGGGGGCAATTTAAACGCTTATAACGTTTTAAAGCAAGGAGGGATCGCAAAAGCAGATGATTATGCTGACTCTATTTTAATGCGTAGAATTATTTACCTGATGGATGGAAAACATCTGGCTTATCATGCGAACAAAAAAGCAGCTAACGTTCGTTAATTACTCAACTTCGATTTTACTGCAAACGAAAATGACCAGCCGAAGCTGGTCATTGGCAAGTTATGCTGACACCCACATGCAGGCGTTCAATTTTTGGCAATTAAACGTTCCGGTAGCAGGAAGCTAAAGCGGGTGCCTTTACCCAGCGTACTCTCAATTTCGAGGCGGCTATCGTGATGGCTGACCGCATGTTTGACAATCGCCAGCCCCAGACCGCTGCCGCCGGTCTGTCTCGAGCGCGCTTTATCCACCCGATAGAAACGCTCGGTCAGGCGCGGAATATGTTCCGGCGCGATGCCCGGCCCGTTATCTTCGACGCTGAACATTGCCCCGTGCGGCGCTCGCTGCCAGCTTACGGTAATATCCGTTCCCGGCGGCGTATGATTGACCGCGTTATACACCAGGTTGGAAATCGCGCTGCGCAGCTGTTCTTCATTACCCAGCACTTTCAGCGATTCATCAACCGAAAAATGCAGCGCATGCTTCTGCTGGCTTAGCGTTTGCGCTTCGCGCTCAACGACCCGCAGCATCATCGGCACATCGATTTTATCGTTCATCGCCAGGACCGGCGCGGCTTCGATTCGCGACAGCGTCAGCAATTGTTTCACCAGGCCTTCCATTCGCTGAGTTTGCTCGCGCATGGTGTGCAACGCTTTTTCGCGCGTCCCCCCTTCCAGCACCTGCTCCTGCATCATCTCCAGATACCCCTGCAGCACCGTCAGCGGCGTACGCAGCTCATGGCTGACGTTAGCGAAAAAGTTTCTCCGCGCCCCTTCCAGCTGGTGCATCTGCGTAACATCGCGCGCAACCATCAGCAGCTGTTTATCGCTGTAGGGCATCACGCGAATCTCCAGATGGCGACCGTTATTCAGTACCAGGTTGAGCGGTTTAGAAAAATCCCTGTATTTCAGGTAATTGGCAAATTCAGGATAGCGCAAGAGGTTAAGGATGTTCTGCCCGTTATCGTCAGGCCAGCGCAGATTCAGGATCTGCTGCGCCAGGCCGTTACACCAGAACATCGCGCCTTCTTCGGTGGTCAGCACTACCGCATCCGGCAGAGACTCCGCCCCGCTGCGAAAGCGCTTAATCAGGTTGCCCAGCTCACGGCGACGCTTTTTATTACGCATCTGCATTTGATGCAGTCCGTACAGCAGCGGCTCCCAGCTGCCACTACCCGGCGGAGGCGTCATGCTGCGGTCAACCCACAGCCACCATGACAGGCGCATCAGATTCCAGAAATGCCAGATAAGAAGACCGGTCACTGCCGCCAATAAAAACCACGGCAGATGACCTAAAAACGCCCCGAGGATCAGGGCCGGGATACAACACAAGAAAAGCTCAAGCGCCAGCCTTTTCCATGACAGCCGTTCCAGCACGGTTCACACTCCTGTCAACATTCAGAATCGGGCGGAGAAACGATATCCCGTACCGCGAACCGTTTGTACCATCCGGTCATGGCCGCTATGTTCCAGCGCTTTGCGCAGACGGCGAATATGCACGTCTACCGTTCTGTCTTCGACATAAACGTTGGTTCCCCAGACGTGATTCAGCAGCTGTTCGCGGCTATAAACCCGTTCCGGGTGGGTCATAAAGAAGTGTAATAATTTAAACTCCGTCGGCCCCATATCCAGCGGATTTTCACCGGTCATGACCCGATGCGAAGAGGGGTCGAGGCTCAGCCCCTGCATTTCAATCACCTCTTCCACCGCCATCGGCGAAATGCGCCGCATCACGGCTTTAATTCGCGCCACCAGCTCTTTCGGGGAAAACGGCTTAGTGATGTAGTCATCGGCGCCGGTCTCCAGACCGCGGACGCGATCTTCCTCTTCGCCGCGGGCGGTGAGCATCACCACGGGAATATCGCGGGTCATCGCTTCACGCTTGAGCTGTTTAATAAACTGCAGACCCGACCCACCCGGCAGCATCCAGTCGAGGAGGATCAAATCCGGCCAGGGTTCATTGAGCTGATTAACCGCGCTGTCAAAATCTTCCGCCTCGACGGGCTGAAAGCCGTTTTGCTCCAGAACAAAGCAAACCATCTCGCGGATTGGAGCTTCATCTTCAACGACCAGAATTCTTCTCGCCATTATTTACCCTGTATTTTTTAGCCATCAGTATAGAAGTGCGCGGCCATTATGCGTCAGATTTATGACAGATTTATGAAAAAAATGACCGCCGGATGAACGCGGATTTCGAATTGTGACACGGACTTATCGCGCCTGAGAGCAGTCTTATCCCCGTAATAATTCGGCTTGCTTAAAGGCAGCAAGGGCGTAAGTCCCAAAAAAGAGATAACGATGCGACTGGGTGGGCGCGGGTAGCCAACGCATAAGCAACTTGAAGGATGACGGGTATATAATGCCGCTTTCGCTTTTACGCTATGGAACAACTATGCGCATCCTTCATACCTCTGACTGGCATCTTGGGCAAAATTTTTACAGCAAAAGTCGCGCCGCCGAACATCAGGCGTTTCTCGACTGGCTGCTGGCCAGCGCGCAGGAACATGACGTCGATGCCATTATTGTCGCGGGCGATATTTTTGATACCGGCTCCCCGCCGAGCTACGCGCGCGAGCTGTATAACCGGTTTGTCGTTCAGCTGCAGCAAACCGGCTGTCGGCTGGTGGTGCTGGCGGGCAACCATGATTCGGTCGCCACCCTCAACGAGTCGCGAGACATTCTTGCGTTCCTGAAAACCACGGTCGTGGCCAATGCCGGCCACGCCCCCTTTATTCTGCCGCTGCGCGACGGTTCGCCGGGGGCGATTTTTTGCCCGGTGCCGTTCCTGCGCCCGCGTGAACTGGTAACCAGCCAGGCCGGGCACTCCAGCGGCGAAAAGCAGCAGCAGCTCCTGAGCGCCATCAGCGACTATTACCAGCAGCAGTACCAGCAGGCCTGCGAACTGCGCGGCGACCGGGCGCTACCGATTATCGCCAGCGGCCATTTAACCACCGTCGGCGCCAGCAAAAGCGACGCGGTGCGCGAAATCTATATCGGTACGCTGGACGCCTTTCCGGCGAGCCGTTTTCCGCCTGCCGACTATATTGCGCTCGGCCATATTCACCGTGCGCAGGTGGTGGGCGGCTGCGAGCATATCCGCTACAGCGGCTCCCCCATCCCGCTGAGCTTTGATGAAACAGGGAAAAATAAAAGCGTCAATCTGGTCACTTTTACCCACGGGCGTCTGGCGGATGTCACGCCGCTTATCGTTCCCGTCACCCAGCCGCTGGCGGTGCTAAAGGGCGATTTCGCCAGCATTAGCGAGCAGCTAAACCAATGGCAGGATAGCGCCCTGCAGCCCGCAGTGTGGCTGGATATCGAAATCACCAGCGACGAATATATGCATGATATCCAGCGTAAAATTCAGGCGCAGACCGAAACGCTGCCGGTGGAAGTCCTGCTGGTGCGCCGCAGTCGCGCCCAGCGCAACCGCATTCTGGCCGGCGCTCAGCGAGAGACCCTCAGCGAACTGCAGGTGGAGGATGTCTTCGCCCGCCGTCTGGCGCTGGAAACGCTGGAAGCCGCGCAGCAGCAGCGCCTGGAACAGCTTTTTAATGAAACGCTGCATAGCCTGAACGGTGAGGATCGCCTGTGAAAATACTCAGCTTACGCCTGAAAAACCTCAATTCACTGAAAGGTGAATGGAAAATTGATTTCACCGCTGAGCCGTTCGCCAGCAACGGTCTGTTCGCGATTACCGGGCCGACCGGCGCCGGAAAAACCACGCTGCTGGATGCTATCTGCCTCGCGCTCTATCACGAAACCCCGCGCCTGAGCAGCGTGTCGCAATCACAAAACGATCTGATGACTCGCGACACCGCCGAATGTCTGGCGGAAGTGGAGTTCGAAGTCAAAGGCATCGCCTATCGCGCCTTCTGGAGTCAGAACCGGGCGCGAAACCAGCCGGACGGCAACCTGCAGGTGCCGCGCGTCGAGCTGGCGCGCTGCGAGGATGGCAAAATCCTCGCCGATAAGATCAAAGACAAGCTGGAAATGACCGCCTCGCTCACCGGCCTGGACTATGGCCGCTTCACCCGCTCGATGCTGCTATCGCAGGGGCAGTTCGCCGCCTTCCTGAATGCTAAACCGAAAGAGCGCGCCGAGCTGCTGGAAGAGCTGACCGGTACCGAAATTTACGGCCAGATTTCCGCGCAGGTCTTTGAAAAGCATAAGCAGGCCCGCGTCGAGCTGGAGAAAATCCAGGCTCAGGCTTCCGGCGTCCTGCTGCTAAGCGACGACCAGCAGCAGGCGCTACAGCAAAGTTTGCAAGCGCTTACTGATGAAGAAAAACAGAAGGTTAGCGAACAAAGCCGTCTGCAAAATGCCCGTCAGTGGCTGGTACGCCGCGCAGAGCTGACAGCAGAAGATCTGCAGGCGCAGAGCGCGCTACGCGAAGCCCAATCTTCGCTGGAGCAGGCGCAGCCGCAGCTGACCGTGCTGCTGAATGCCCAGCCTGCAGAGCACTTACGTCCACAGTGGACGCGTCAGCAGGAACAAACCACCGCGCTGGCGCAAACCCGTCGCCTGAGAGAAGAAGTAAATACTCGCTTACATGAAAGGCTGCGACGGCGAGCGGGGATTCGCCTCGCCGCCCGCCAGCAGTCTGAATGCCTGCAGAGCCACCAGCAAACGCTCTCCGCATGGCTAAAAGAGCATGACCGTTTTCAGCGGTGGGGCAATGCGCTGGCGGGCTGGCGGGCGGCTTTCCAGCAGCAGACTCGCGATACCCAGCAGCAAGCCGCCCTGCAGCAACGTCTGGCGGAAACCCGTCGCAGACTGGCAGACCTGCCGCCCGCCGGGCTGACGCTGGATGCCGAACAGGTCAGCGCCGGGCTGGCGCAGCACGCCGCGGCTCGCGCTCTGCGCCAGCAGCTCTCAGCGCTACATAGTCAACTTCAGCCTCTGGGCCAGCGCCTGATGCAGCTCAACGCCGCCGGGCAGGCCACCAGGCAGGAGCAGGAAAAACTGGAAGCGATGCTGGCTCAGCGCCGTCAGGCTTATAAAGAGAAGAATCAGCAGCTGAGCGATGTGAAAGCCCTGTGCGAAATGGAAGCGCGCATTGCCGGTCTTGAGGCCGAGCGTGCTCGCCTGCAGCCCGGTACCCCTTGTCCGCTCTGCGGTTCCGAGCAGCATCCGGCCGTCGCCGAATATCAGGCGCTGGTTCCCGGCGTTAATCAGGCGCGGCGCGATGCGCTGGAGCGCGAAGTTAAACAGCTGGCGGAGGCTGGCGCCCTGGTGCGCGGCGAGCTGGACGCCCTGATTAAGCACCAGCAAAAAGAGGCGGCTGAGAAAGCATCGCTTCTGCAGCAGGAGCAAGCGCTTACATCACGCTGGCAGGAGACGATCGGCGGATTAAATATCGACCTGACGCCAAAGGATGATATTCCGGGCTGGATAAATGCGCAGCAGGAGCATGAACAGCGGCTCTATCAGCATCAGCAGCGTCTGGCCTGGCAGGCTCAGCAGCAGGAGTGCCAGCAGCAGCTTCAGCAGCTACAGCAGGAACAAGAGCAGCGCAGCGCCGCGCTGGCGGCCGAACTGAGCGCCTTTAGCCTGAGCCTACCGGCTGCAGAGCAGACCGCGAGCTGGCTGGCGCTGCGGGAAGAAGAGACCCGCAGCTGGCAGGCCAAACAGAATGAACTGCTCGCCCTGCAGGAACAGCTCCAGCAGCTGACCCCGCTGCTGGAGGCCTTACCGGAAACGGACTTAGCGGCAGAACCCGCGCCGCTCGACGGCTGGCGTCAGGTGCACGATGACTGCCTCGCGCTCCAGAGCCAGTGGCAAACTCTGGGGCAGCAGGAGAGCCAGCAGCAGGTTCAGTTGAAAGAGAGCGAAGCGCAGTTCAGCGCAGCGCTGGCCGCCAGCCCCTTCGCGGACCGGCAGGCATTTCTCGCCGCGCTGCTTGATGAGGAAACGCGCCAGCGTCTCGAAAACCTGAAACAGACGCTGGAGAGCAGGCTACAGCAGAATCAGGCGCTGGCGCTACGGGCTCGCGAAGCGCTCGATAACCACAGCCGGCAGCCGCCGGCGGAAATGGACTTCAGCCAGTCTCTTGAGCAGGTGCAGGAACAGCTTCAGCAGCTAACGACGCTGCTGCGGGAAAACAGCGCCCGTCAGGGAGAGATTCGCCAGCAGCTGAAACAGAATGCAGAAAACCAGCAGCGTCAGCACGCTTTACGCCAGCAGATGGAGCGCACCGCGCAGGAAGTGGAAGACTGGGGATGGCTGAACTCGCTTATCGGCTCCAGGGAGGGCGATAAATTCCGTAAATTTGCCCAGGGCCTGACGCTGGATAATCTGGTGTGGCTGGCCAACCATCAGCTTAATCGCCTGCACGGTCGCTATCTGCTGCAACGTAAAGCCAGCGATGCCCTGGAGCTTGAAGTGGTCGACACCTGGCAAGCGGACGCGGTGCGCGACACCCGGACCCTCTCCGGCGGCGAGAGTTTCCTCGTAAGCCTCGCGCTGGCGCTGGCGCTCTCCGACCTGGTGAGCCATAAGACGCGGATAGACTCGTTGTTTCTTGATGAGGGCTTCGGCACGCTGGATAGCGAAACCCTCGATACCGCGCTGGATGCGCTGGACGCGCTCAACGCCAGCGGCAAGGTTATCGGCGTCATCAGCCACGTCGAGGCGATGAAAGAGCGCATTCCGGTGCAAATTAAAGTTAAAAAGATCAACGGGCTGGGCTATAGCCGCCTGGATAAAACCTTCGCCGTCGAGTAATGTTCTCCCTCCGCACCTGCCTTCAAGACCTCTCCCACGGGAGAGGTCGCTCCGTTGTCCGGGTCAGAAATTCACGATACATCTTGATATCGCACGAACACGCATGATAAGTTCAATTAAATTGCTTTAATGATGAAAATCAGGCTAATTCATGCATGAAAACGCGTTTATTATCGTCATCGCATCATTTCGTGCAAAAACGTGCATCGATAACTTTTCTGACGGGCGAACTGCGGCCTCCGGCAGCATCGTCCCATCCCCTCTGGCCCATTAAGAAGGTCTTAACCATGAAAAATTTACTAATTTTGATTGCCGGCCCGGTACGCAGCGGCACTCACAATCGCGCGGAACTAATCGACGCTAACCTGAACAATATGGCCCAGGTTGCGCTACGCGTTTATCAGAAAGGACATATCCCCGTGGTCGGCGAATGGCTGGCTCTCCCCATTGCCAAAGCCGCGGGCTCCACGGAAATTGGCGATGCGATTAGCGAGGAATATCTCTACCCCGTCGCTCACCGCTTAATTAGCCGCTGTGACGCTATTTTACGCCTGCCGGGCGAATCTCGCGGCGCGGATCTGGATATTGAGGAAGGCAAAAAAATGGGGCTGTCGATTTATTACAGCCTGGAGGAGATCCCGGACCGATAATCCGCAGGGTACCCGCTGCACCGTTCAGGCCGCGCAGCGGGTTGAAGATTACAGCGGCCACAGCCAGGCCGCGCCGCGCACGCCGCTGGAGTCCCCGTGCACCGCCCGGCGAATCGGCGTCTCGCATTCACCGCCGAATACCCATGGTTTTAGCAGATTCGGCACCGTTTGATAGAGACGATCAACGTTGCTCATTCCCCCGCCAAGCACAATGACGTCCGGATCGAGAATGTTGACCACGTGAGCC
>OAWN01000414.1_pt1 | contig 12403 bp, 12 predicted proteins | sample 1476801 | NCBI WGS metagenome assembly OAWN01 (sample SAMEA2580214, study PRJEB22360) | human gut metagenome | biome: human gut; feature: human-associated habitat; material: faeces | place: Denmark | collected 2008/2010 | reverse complement strand
TAGCCACGGCTTCGGCACGCATCGGCACCATCCTGGTGGTGGCCCCGAGAAAAGTGAATTACCGCTATCAGTACGCCAACGGCACGTTGACCAATACCGGCAACGCCACCCTGCGCATTCTGGCCTATGGCCCGTGCCTGAAACCGGCGGATGGTAAGGATTGCAAAGAAAACTACTTCCTGATGCCCGGAAAAGAGCGCCGCTTTACGCGCGTCAATGTGGCTGACAAAAAAGGACGGGTCGCGCTCTGGCAGGGCGAGCAGTTTGTTCCCGTGAAATAGACAACTGTGCTGACGGACCAAAACTATGCTTATACCAGGGATTGCCCCAGGACTTAAAGTGCTCCTTGCCTCTGGCATGGCCATCTTGCTTGTTCCGCTCAGCGTTTCCGCCGCGGCTGACAAAGTACAGCAAATCGGCGGCGTCATTATCCCTCAGGCCTTCAGCCAGGCGCTGCAGGACGGAATGAGCATTCCTCTGTTTATTCACCTCGAAGGCAGCAACGGTACCCAGGACGATCAGCGCATCGGCAACGCTTTTATCTGGCTGGATAACGGCGTACTGCGCGTCCGGCAAATACAGCTGGAAGAGAACGATAACAATGCCACCGTCAGTGAACAGACCCGCAAGCAGCTGACCGCGCTGGCCAATGAAGCATTCACTAAAGAACTCAAAATTAGTCTGACAGATGATGCGCAGCTACAGCTCAGCCTGCGCCAGCTGCTGCTGCAGCTGGTGGTGAGAAAGGAGGCGCTGGGTACCGTGCTGCGTTCGCGCAGCGAAGATATCGGTCAGTCCAGCGTCAATACCCTCAGCAGCACGATGAACTATAACCTCGGCGTATATAACAACCAGATGCGCAACGGCGGCAACAACACCTCCAGCTATCTGTCGCTGAACAACGTCACCGCGCTGCGCGAGCATCACGTGGTGCTCGACGGCTCGCTGTACGGTATAGGCTCCGGCAATCAGGACAGCGAAGTCTATAAAGCGATGTATGAACGCGATTTTGCCGGCCATCGTTTTGCGGGCGGGATGCTGGATACCTGGAATTTACAGTCCCTCGGCCCGATGACCGCCGTTTCGGCAGGGAAGATTTACGGCGCCTCATGGGGCAACCAGGCCAGTTCAACGGTGTTCGACAACTCCCAGTCGGCGACGCCGGTGGTCGCCTTTTTACCCGCCGCCGGGGAAGTGCATCTCACCCGCGACGGGCGCCTGATGAGCGTGCAGAACTTTGCCATGGGTAACCACGAAGTGGACACGCGCGGCCTGCCGTATGGCATTTACGATGTCGAGGTTGAAGTCATTGTGAACGGCCGGGTGGTCAGCAAGCGTACCCAGCGGGTCAATAAATTGTTCAGCCGCGGACGCGGCGCCGGCGCGCCGCTGGCCTGGCAGTTCTGGGGCGGCAGCTTCCATATGGACCGTTGGTCTGAGAGCGGTAAAAAGACGCTTCCGGCTAAAGACAGCTGGCTGGCGGGCGCCTCGGCCTCCGGTTCGCTCAGCACCTTAAGCTGGGCGGCGACCGGCTACGGGTGATAACAACGCCGCCGCCGAGACGCGCCTGACCCTGCCGATCACTGAGTCCATTAACGTGAACCTGCAGAATATGCTGGCCAGCGACAGCTCGTGGAGCAGCATCGGCAGCATCAGCGCCACGCTGCCCGGCGGCTTCAGCTCGGTGTGGGTCAACCAGGAAAAAACGCAGATTGGCGACCGGATTCGGCGCAGTAATGCCGACAACCGGGCTATCGGCGGTACGCTGAATCTCAATTCACTCTGGTCAAAACTGGGGACGTTCAGCATCAGCTATAACGATGACCGCCGCTATAACAGCCACTACTACACGGCGGATTACTACCAGACGCTTTATACCGGATCCTGGGGATCGCTGGGCCTGCGCGCAGGGATACAGCGCTTTAATAACGGCGACAGCAGCGCCAGCACCGGGAAGTATATTGCGCTCGATTTCTCGCTGCCGCTCGGCAACTGGTTCAGCGCCGGGATGACCCATCAGAACGGCTACACCATGGCCAACCTGTCGGCGCGTAAACAGTTTGATGAAGGCAGCACCATCCGTACCATCGGCGCCAACGTTTCGCGGGCGATTTCCGGCGACACAGGCGATGATAAAACCCTCAGCGGCGGCGCATATGCTCAGTTTGATACCCGCTACTCCACCGGTACGCTGAACGTGAACAGCGGCGTGGATGGCTACGTGAACACCAACCTGACCGCCAACGGCAGCGTGGGCTGGCAGGGGAAAAATATCGCCGCCAGCGGCCGCACCGACGGCAATGCCGGGGTGATTTTCAACACCGGACTGGAAAATGACGGCAAGCTGAGCGCCAAAGTTAACGGTCGCATTGTTCAGCTCTCCGGCAACCGCAACTACCTGCCGCTGTCGCCCTACAGCCGCTATGAAGTGGAGTTGCAGAACAGTAAAAATTCGCTCGACAGCTACGATATCGTGACCGGGCGCAAGAGCCAGCTGACCCTTTATCCGGGGAACGTGGCGGTGATTGAGCCGGAAGTGAAGCAGATGGTCACGGTCTCCGGGCGCATTCGCGCGGAAGACGGCACGCTGCTGGCCAATGCGCGGATTAATAACCATATCGGTCGTACCCGCACCGATGAGAACGGTGAGTTTGTGATGGATGTGGATAAAAAGTATCCCACCATCGATTTCAGTTACGGTAAAAACCAGAGCTGCGAAGTGGCGCTGGAGCTAAGCCAGGCGCGCGGCGCGGTATGGGTGGGCGATGTGGTCTGTAGCGGCCTCTCCACCTATGCCCGCGTGCAGCCGACAGGAGAAGGTAATGAAAGCTAAGTGGCTGGCATGTTTAGTGATGTTAACGGCGGCGCTGTGCGTGACGCGGGTCAACGCCGCGGTCACCAAAACTACCTGGCCGGATGCGGCGGCCATGCAGTTTGTTTTCGTGGAAAACAACTCGGATGATAACTTCTTTGTCACCCCGGGCGGCGCGCTGGACCCGCGTATGACCGGGGTTAACCGCTGGACCGGGCTGAAATATAACGGCTCGGGCACCATTTATCAGCAGAGCCTGGGCTATATCGACAACGGCTATAACACCGGCCTGTACGCCAACTGGTTCTTCGATATGTGGCTGGATAACTCACCGGCTTCGCACCCTTTACTCGGCCTGCGCTGTATCAACTGGTATGCGGGCTGCGATATGGCCACCAGCCTGATCTTGCCGCAAACTACCGATGCCAACGGCTTCTATGGCGCGACGGTAACCACCGGCGGACAAAAGTGGATGCACGGCATGATGTCCGATGCTTTCTACCAGTATCTGCAGCAGATGTCGGTGGGCAGCAGCTTCTCAATGACCATCAACTCCTGCATGACGTCGGTGAGCTACGATGCCAGCAGCGGCGCACGCTGCAAAGATCAGGCCTCAGGGTATTGGTACGTGCGTAACGTCACCCATACTAAAGCGGCAAACCTGAAGCTGATTAACACCCATGCGCTGGCGGAAGTGTTTATCAACAGCGACGGGGTTCCGACGCTGGGCGAAGGCAATGCCGACTGTCGCACCCAGACTATCGGTACCCGTTCCGGTCTGAGCTGCAAAATGGTGAACTACAATTTGCAAACCAACGGCCTCAGCAATACCTCAATTCATATTTTCCCGGCTATCAGCAACTCGGCGCTGGCCTCCGCGGTGGGCAGCTACGATATGCAGTTCAGCCTCGACGGCAACTCATGGAAGCCGGTGAGCGGCATCTCTCAGTACTATACGTTTAATGAGATGAAATCATCAGATTCAGTGTATGTCTTCTTCTCAAGCAACTTTTTTAAGCAGATGGTGACGCTGGGCATCAGCGACGTGAATACCAAAGATCTGTTTAATTTCCGTTTCTATAACACCACCTCGCCCGAGTCTGGCTGGTACGAGTTTTCAACCTCTAACACCCTGATAATTAAGCCGCGTGATTTCAGCATCAGCATTATTTCCGATGAGTACACCTCGGCGCCGACCCGTGAGGGCTACGTGGGCAGCGGCGAGCCGTCGCTGGATTTCGGCTATATTGTGACGACCAGCGGTAAGACCGCCGCCGATGAAGTGCTGATTAAAGTCACCGGCCCGGCACAGGTTATTGGCGGGCGTTCATACTGTATTTTTAGTTCATCCGACGGCACGGCGAAGGTGCCGTTCCCGGCGACGCTGGCGTTTACGACGCAGACCGGGTCAACCAAAACTTACGATGCCGGATGCGATGATACCTGGCGCGATATGACCGATGCCCTGTGGTTAACCACGCCATGGACGGATATTTCCGGCGATGTCGGGCAGATGGACAAAACGACGGTGAAGTTTTCCATCCCGATGGATAATGCGATATCGCTGCGAACGGTGGATGATAACGGCTGGTTTGGTGAAGTGAGTGCTTCAGGAGAAATTCATGTCCAGGCGACGTGGCGTAACATTAACTAATTTGCTGCGGATGCTGATCTGCCTGCTGTCGCTGGGACTGGCGACAGCAGCGCAGGCTATTTCGGTGGGGAATTTAACCTTCTCGCTGGCAGCGGAAGACAATTTCGCTGCTAAGCGGGTTATCAACAACAATAAAAGCGCCCGGCTGTATCGGGTCTCTATCGTCGCTATCGACCGCCCCGGCGGCAAAGAGGTGCGTTCCCGTCCGGCGGACGGCGAGCTGCTGTTTGCCCCGCGTCAGCTCACTCTACAGGCGGGGGAGAGCGAATATTTTAAGTTTTACTACCACGGCCCGAAAGATAACCGCGAGCGCTATTATCGGGTATCGTTCCGGGAAATTCCGACCCGTAATTACGTAATGCGTAATCAAAGCGGTACGGAAGTGAGTATGGATCCGGTGGTGGTCATGGACACTATCCTCGTCGTTCGCCCGCGCGAGGTACAGTTCAAATGGGCTTACGATCGCGCGGCGGGGACCGTCAGCAACACCGGCAATACCTGGTTTAAGCTGCTGATCAAGCCCGGATGCGATACGACGGAAGAGGAAGGGGATGCATGGTATTTGCGGCCCGGGGACGTTGTCCGCAAGGCTTCGCTGCGCCAGCCGGGGAACCACTACATTATCTATAACGACAAATTTATTAAAATGACAAAAGACTGTCCGGTGAAGTAGCCGGGCAGCGCTCGCTATCCGGATAACATTCATCATTGAGAATGATCTATTTTTGATTTTTTATGTTTTTTTGATGTTATTTTGCGCCGAAAAAATATCAACATTATGTCCGCTTTGATACGTGATGAAATGATGTTTTCGTATCCCGAATATATATGATATTCCATCATTAAATAATTCATGCTAATTGTCTTTATCGTTCCGGCTATGAATTTTTTCTATTAATATGGCTTTTCCTAAGAAAGTTCCTAATGGCTGGTGGGGAAATTCCTGGACCAGATGAATTGAGAATTATTTTCAAGCGCCATGTTTTTCCTATCTCATTGTAATTAATGGTTTTTTTGTGATTTCGTGTTTTTAAGTTAATTAAGATACTCTAATTTTTTTTATCATTTTATTTTAGGGGTTCTAATTTCTTAGTTGTGAAGTGCCATTTCATCCATCCTTCATATTGACTCGTCTTAATTAAACACATAACTTCTGAAACATAAAGTGGCTGTTTCATATTGTGATTGCGCATTTAAATACAAATTATATGCCATGCGTATGTTTTATTTTGTGTTATATAGAATCTGAATTATTCATCTTATATATGTTTAGTGGCGTTTTTTGAGCAGAGGAGTCGCCTTCCTTTGTACTCTTCCCGTTAAGGAAAGCGGCAAATCATGGATGAGGAGCGCGTGATATATGGACTATCTCACTGATTTACGGTCATGTATCTGGCCGAGAGAAGATCGCTACTTTGTTGACGGATTATCCACGATTATTTTTGATATCCGCGATTTGATCTACCCATCTCTGGATGAACTACGCGACGGGTTTATGTTTATTAATATTAGCCCTAAATTTATGAGCCACTTTATCAGCCATGAACACCAATGGCTGAAAATCGCCGAGAAAAAACAGGTGATATTAATTGCCGCAACCAGGCTGGAGGCGCTGGCCAATTACTGGTATTTCAATAGTCAGGCCAGAGGCGTGGTTTATACGGAATCCTTATACGCTATTCGCCATGAGCTGACCCGAGCCATAAACGGTCGTTTTCGCCGCAGTGATATAAAAAAAGGAAAAATGACCCGAAAGGAGATGCAAATCATTGGTCATCTTGCGCAGGGGATACAGCCGAAATCTATTGCCAAAATTGAGAACTGCAGCGTCAAAACGGTTTATACCCATCAGCGTAACGCGGAGGTGAAGCTGGATTTTAAAATAAATAAATTAGCCATCTGAGATTTAAGCTCGGCGGCCGTTTATCCCTTCGCCGGGCGAGCGTAAATGTTATGGGTCGTAAATAATATATTATATAAATCAATATATTACCTGAAATAGTATCAAGCAACCTTGCTCCGGCGCAGAAGAGACGCGTTGCTCAGGAAACGCAGCGTGGCGCGATAATCCTTCACCGCGCCACGGCCGATGGCTACCCGGTCGCTCTCCCATATCGGCGATTCGCCAGCAGACTCAGTCCGCAGCACAGCAGATAGTAAACCGCGCCGGTAAAAACAAAAATCGCCAGCGGGTAGATCTGCACCCGGTTATTGACCTGCCCGGCGACGGTAGTCAGCTCCGGTACATTGACGATAAAGGCCAGCGAGGTGTCTTTGAGCAGGCCGATAAATATCCCAACCAGCGACGGCTGAACGTTACGCAGGGCCTGCGGTAGCAGGATCAGGCGCAGCGTTTGCCCGGGAGCGAAACCCTGGGTCAGCGCTGCTTCGTATTGCCCACGGGGTAGCGATTGCAGGCCCGCCAGCACTGAATGCATCACCGAGGCGGCGGTAAACCACGCCAGCGCCACCGTGACGGTGACCGCGCCCGGGAGATCGCTGCCGGTGAGCATAGGAAGCAGATACCACAGCCAGAAAATCACGAAGATCAGCGGGATGCCGCGAATAATTTCCGCCCACAGAAATAGCAGCCGCCGCACGATCCCTTCGTAGCGCCAGGCGATAGCTGCCAGCAGAACGCCGCCCGGCAGCGCCAGCGCGGCGGCGCCGATAGCCATCAGCAGCGTCAGCACCACGCCGCCGGGGATACCGTCCGCCAGCCGCCCCCACAGCAGATAATCGAGGTTATCAACGATGACCGCCAGATTAGCGTTCATAACCGGCTCTCCTTTGCTGAGCTCTTCCCGGACCGAGACGCGTCAGCGCCACGCCCATCAGCACCCCAAGCGCCAGATACAGCGCGGTGCCGACGGCAAACGCCTCCAGCGCATGCGCGTTGTAGCTCTCGATTTGCCGCACCTGATAGGTCAGTTCGGCAAAGCCGATACCGCTCGCCAGCGAAGAGAGCTTCATCAGGTTGAGATACTGGCCGATAATCGGCTGCCAGGCGTTAGCCAGCCCCTGCGGCAGCAGAATGTGGCGCAGCTCCTGCCAGGGCGTAAACCCCTGCGACAGCGCTGCTTCCCGCTGACCGTGGCTAACGGCGCGCAGCCCGGAGGCGATCTCTTCAATCAGAAACGCCGAGGTAAAGACCCCGAGTCCCCACATTGAGCAGAGAAACTCCGGCGTCAGCCACCAGACGTTGCCCGGAAGAATCGACCAGCTGCGATCGTCATTAATAAAATCCCGCGCCCCCAGCGGCAGCAGATTCCAGGCGGCAAAATACCAGAACAGCAGCTGGACCAGCAGCGGCGTATTGCGGAACAGTGAAACCCAGGCCGCCACCAGCCAACGGCCGGGCCTGCCGCCCCCGAGACGCAGTGCCAGCAGCAGGATGGCCAGCACGGTCGCCAGAACCATCCCGGCGATGCTGACCCAGACGGTGGTGAGAAAACCGGAGATGATCCATTGCAGCGGCTGCCCGCTCAGCACGCCATGCCAGTCGAGATGCGGGATCACGCCTCACTCTCCTGGTGCAGCGGATCGAGCACCTTTTGCAGGAAACGGCGGGTGCGGGCGGGCTGCGGCCGGGCAAAAAACTCGGCCGGTGGCGCGACTTCGAGAATATCGCCGCCGTCGATAAACACCACCCGGTCAGCAATCTCGCGGGCGAACTGCATCTCATGCGTCACCACCACCATGGTGATCCCGCTATGGGCGAGGTTTTTCATGACCTGCAGTACTTCGCCGATCATCTCCGGATCGAGCGCCGACGTGGGTTCATCGAACAGAATAATCTGCGGCGAGGAGGCGAGGGCGCGGGCAATCGCCACCCTCTGCTGCTGGCCCCCCGAGAGCTGGGCCGGCATCTGCCGGGCTTTATCCGCAAGGCCGACCTGGTTGAGCAGCGCCAGCGAGCGTTCGCGGGCGGCGCTTTTGCCCCAGCCGTGAACGCGTTCCAGCGCGAGGGTGATATTCTCCTGCGCCGTCAGGTGGGCATAGAGATTAAACTGCTGAAAAACAAAGCCGACCCGGCTGCGCAGCTGGCGCAGAGCGCTGCCGGTGAGCTGCGCTGTCGGTTTACCGTCGATCAGTATTTCGCCGCCGCTGAGTGATTCAAGCTGGTTGATCAGACGGATCAGGGTTGATTTGCCCGATCCCGAAGGGCCGAGGATCGCCACCACTTCGCCGGGTTCAACCTGTAAGTTAACGCCGTTCAGCACCAGATGGTCGCCGTAGCTTTTGGCAACATCGCGAAACTCAATGCTGGCGCGCTGCAGATGCGAAAAATCCGCGGACGATGCCGCGGAGCGTGAAAATAGAGCCGATAACATCATCTTTCTCTGCTTATTTCGCTTCGATAGTAAAGGCGCGCGGCTGCGGGGTTTTGGTGCTCGGGCCAAACCAGACGTCGTAAATTTTGGCCGCCTCACCGGATTTCTCCAGCTTGACCAGCTCGTCATTGACCGCTTTCAGCAGGGCCGGTTCGCCTTTCTTCACGCCGACGCCAATCTCTTCTTTGCTCAGCAGGTCGGGGATGATTTTGAAGTTAGCTTTGTCCGGCGCTTCCGCCAGCAGTCCGGCCAGGATGGTGCTGTCCTGAGTGATGGCCTGCACGTTGCCGTTGCGCAGGGCGGTCAGCGCCAGCGGAATATCATCATAAGAGAGCACGCGCGATTGCGGGAAACGCTGATGCAGCGCCTGTTCGCCGGTGGTGCCTTTTACCGCGCCGATGCGCGCTTTGCTGTAATCATCGAGCTTATCCGGTGATTTTGCCGGAACGAGGAACTGCTGGCCGGTCACAAAGTAAGGTGTTGAGAAATCAATGACCTGTGCACGTTCCGGAGTGATGGTGATATCGGCGACGATCAGGTCGGCCTTGCCGGACTGCAGCAGCGGAATGCGGTTGGCCGGGTTAGTGGCGACCAGCTCCAGCTTAACGCCGAGAGATTTGGCCAGCGCTTCGGCGAAGTCCACGTCGTAACCGACGATTTTATGCGTTTTCGGATCTACCGAACCGAACGGCGGGTTGGCGTCGAAGGTGGCGACTTTGACCACGCCGGCGGCTTTGATATCGGCTAATTGATCGGCCTGAGCCTGCGCGGCGAGCACCAGCATGCCCAGCGCCAGCGCGATTTTTGTTTTTGCAATGCGCATTGTTATTCCCCTGAATCCCTGTTTTGTTTTGTGTTTATCACGCTCCCACAAATCGCCCATCGGCGGCAAAGAAGAAAAAGTTCTTATCTATAACAAAAAAGAACTTAACAAAACTGTGGGTATTGTTTAACCGGATGGGCTACTACGCTGGGGAAAAGTAGCCCGGACAGGTGCGTAGCACCGCCTCCGGGAGGGTGTAGAGGGGTTCCGTTCACCATCAAGTCGCAGAAAATGCCTCATCGAGGTACGTGAACGGGAAAAGGGGGAGAAAACCGTCTCCCCCTTTACAATCCCCGCGGTCCCGCAAAGAAATCGGTGCTGCGCACTGCGCTCACCTCCCGGACCTCAGCCTGCGGTCGGCTCAACTCGACCTTACTCGTCCCATCCCTGGGACTCGCCCCTACGGGGCCAGCGCAAGCGCTGTTCAAAATTGCTCCAGGCAATTTTGTCGTGTCTCGATTCGCCTCTGTCCGCCATCCCTGGCGGCCAGCCCTTGTCTTCGGTCCTCCGGTTCGCCGATTTCAGCGGGGGCCAGGGCATCGCTGCATAACACGTTGTTTCAGAGATATCTCCGCTGCTGTATGAAACTCTCCCGGAGGCGGCGCTTGACGCGCCTGTCCGGGCTACCAAACCGAGGAAAAGTAGCCCGGATAAGACGTTTACGTCGCAATCCGGGAAAGGCCCCAATATGCATCCCGCAGCATTACTAATCCGGAATTGATATTTCCCGCTCGCCGTCAACTGTGGTTGAAATAGACCCAGGCAAAAATGCTTCCTGACGGAGGAGAAAATGAAAGTGGCGCTGTGGCAACGCATAACGGGCTGGCTGGCTTCTTTATCTGACGGTGAAGCCGGGCAGCAGGATACCCAACGCATCATGGAGGCAATATTGCCGGTCGCCAGTCTCTACGGAATTGAGCTCGGCAACGTTGAAACAAGGTGGTTTCGCCATGATAAAACATACTGAGCGGCGCAGGACGCGTGAAGCCTACTGGAACGAGGTGTGCTTTGTGTAGCGCGAGGCTGTTTGCGGTTGCGGCGACGCAGGAAGCGAAGCCGCAGCCCTGAACAGCTTTATCCCCCCAGATACATCCGCTTGATTTCCGGATTCGCCAGCACCTCCTGCGCAGGACCCGAGAGCATAATCTTCCCATTCTCCAGCACATACGCGCGATCGGCGATGGTCAACGCCGCCGTGGCGTTCTGCTCCACCAGCAGCACGGTAATATTCTCCTCCCGCAGCTGCCTAATCGTGGCGAACAGCTCCCCGACAATTTTCGGCGCCAGCCCGAGGCTGGGCTCATCGAGCATCAGCAGTACCGGTTCGCTCATCAGCGCTCTGGCGATAGCCAGCATCTGCTGCTCGCCGCCGCTCATGGTGCCCGCCATCTGAGCACGCCGCTCCTTGAGGCGGGGAAACAGGCTGTACATGCGATCGCGCAGGCGGGTAAAGCCGGCGAGATTATTGTAGGCCCCCATGCGCAGATTTTCTTCGATGGTCAGGTTGGTGAAGATGCGCCGTCCTTCGGGTACCAGCGCCAGCCCCTTACGCACAATCTGATGCGTCTGGCTGCGGGAGATATCCTCGTTGAGAAAATTGACCCGCCCCGTGGAGCGCACCAGGTTGACGATCCCGTTGAGGGTGGAGGTTTTCCCCGCGCCGTTGCTGCCGATAAGGGTAACGATCTCCCGGTCGTAAATATCAATATCAACGCCTTTTAGTCCCTGAATCACGCCGTAAAACACGTTTAATTCGCGCGCGCTAAGCATAACGAACGTCCCCCAGGTAAGCGGAAATCACGCCCGGATCCTCAATGGCTTCCGACATCAGGCCGCTAAACAGCGGCTTGCCGTACTCCAGCACCATCACCCGCTCGCACAGCTTGTTGACGAACGGCATATCGTGCTCGATCAGCAGGACGCTGAGCTGATAGTCGTTACGCATGCGGAAGATCAGGTCTGCCAGATCTTCCGTCTCCTTCGGGTTCATCCCGGCGGCGGGTTCGTCGAGCAGCAGTAATTTTGGCGAGGTCGCCAGCGCGCGGGCGATCTCCACCTTGCGCTGGTTGCCGTAGCTAAGGTTGGTGGCCTGCACGTCGGCGAAATGGGCGATACCGATATCGTCCAGAATCGCCATCGCTTTGGCCTTTGCCGCCCGCTCGGCGGGGTAGTAGCGGCCGATATGCAGCGCCGCTTCCAGCAGCGAATAGCGGCTGGCGCTGTCGAGGCCAACCATCACGTTTTCTAATACCGTCATCGAGTTGAACAGGCGGATATTCTGAAAGGTGCGGGCAATCCCGGCGTTGACCACCCGGTTCGGCTTCAGCCCTTTTAGCGATTTTCCCGCGAGGGTCACGCTGCCGCTGGTCGGTTTATAGTTGGCGGTGATGACGTTGAACATCGTGGTTTTGCCCGCGCCGTTGGGGCCAATCAGGCCAAAAATTTCCGCCTCGTCGACGTGGAAACTGACGCTGTCGATAGCCCGCAGGCCACCGAACTGCATGGTCACGTCCTGCACCTGTAAAATGACCTTATTTTGCGCCATCGCCGCGTCTCCTTTTGCCCACCTGCCAAATCTCTTTTTTGCCCAACAGACCTTCGCGGGCGAACAGCATGATGATCAGCAGCAGCAGCGAGAACACCACCATCCGCAGGCCCGGATACGCGCCGAGATCGTGACCGAAGAACTGGAGCGGCTGGTCGAGAAAGCGCAGCCACTCGCCGCTGCCGACCACCAGTATGGTGCCGAGCAGCGCGCCGGTGGTGCTGCCCAGGCCGCC
>OAWN01000411.1_pt1 | contig 12535 bp, 7 predicted proteins | sample 1476801 | NCBI WGS metagenome assembly OAWN01 (sample SAMEA2580214, study PRJEB22360) | human gut metagenome | biome: human gut; feature: human-associated habitat; material: faeces | place: Denmark | collected 2008/2010 | reverse complement strand
GCAGACATACAACGCGGAAGTTGAAGAACGGTCGTCGAATTTTTCCGGTGGCCAGAAGCAACGCCTTTCGATTACGCGCGGGGTGATCGGTCATCCGAAGATTTTGATTTTGGATGATGCAACATCAGCTCTGGACGCGCGGTCCGAGAAGTTGGTTCAAGAGGCCTTGGCGCATGAATTGAAGCATACAACGACGATTATTATTGCCGAAAAAATCAGTTCCATTATTAAAGCCGATCGTATTCTGGTGCTTGATGACGGGCGGTTGGTTGGCAGTGGCACCCATCACGAACTGGTGCAGCATAATCGGGTTTATCGAGAAATTTATGCCACCCAGAAGGCATTGGAAGAGGGGGTGTAGCTCATGAAAGACTTGAAAAACGCAGGTAAATTTTACGCGCATTATTTGCGACCGTACTGGTTAGAATTTTTGATTACAACGATTTTAATCGCGATTTCTACCTGGGCGATTGTTGTCGCGCCGACATATATGGGGCGGGCGATTGAAGAACTGACCGTGTATGTGCAACAGTGGATGAATCCGGCGACGCGCGCTCAGGCATCGTTTGCGGCGTTTAACCACACGTTGGCTATTTTCGTCTTACTGTATGTGATTGATGCGACCTCTATCTTAATTTCGAGCTTACTGTTGTCAAAAATCAGCGGTTATTCCACTGGAACGATGCGGGTTGGATTGTTTCGGAAAATGCAACGGATGAAAGTGCGCTATTTTGACAGTCATAGTGATGGCGACATTCTCTCGCGGTTTACGAGCGACCTGGATAATATTTTCAATGCGATGAATCAGGCGTTGATTGAAATCTTTCTAAGTGGCGCTCAGTTTATCGGGATTATTTGGATGATGTTCACGCAGAATGCGACCCTTGCGTGGATTACGATGGCCTCAACGCCGGTCGCAATCGGGTTATCTGCCTTCGTGATGCATCAGGCGAGTGTGTCGGTTGATCGCCAACAAGACGATATTGGCCGACTGAATGGCTATATCAACGAACAGATTACCGGCCAGAAAATGCTGATTACGAATGGGCTACAGCAAGAAAGTGTGGCGGGCTTCCAACCCTATAACGCGGCGGTGCGTAAGTCGAATTTACGCGGCCAGATCTGGAGCGGCATTTTGAATCCGTTGTTGATGGGTTTGTCGTTGTTGAATACGGCGATTGTAATTTTCGCCGGATCCTGGCTGGCGCTGAATGGCTCCTTGAGTCAAGGGGCTGCGTTGGCAATGGTTGTGGTGTTTGTCAATTATGCCCAGCAATATTATCAGCCAATTGTCCAGTTGACCAGCTTATTCAATATGATCCAGTTGGCCATCACCGGCGCGCGGCGGATTACCGAAGTTCGTGAACAGCCGGATGAAGTCGATCCCCAAAATGGCCGTACCCTTGATGGTCTGAAACATGAACTGCTGATTGATAACGTGCATTTTAGTTACATTCCGGGCAAAGAAATCCTGCACGGGGTCACGATCAAAGTCGAAAAAGGCGAGATGGTGGCGTTAGTCGGTCCGACTGGCAGTGGGAAAACGACGGTTATGAATTTGTTGAATCGATTCTACGATGTGGATTCTGGCGTGATTACTTTTGATGGCGTGGATGTACGCGATTTTAAATTGGCATCACTGCGGCAAAACGTCGGGATTGTGTTGCAGGATCCGCAGCTGTTTTCCGGGACTATTCGCGATAATATTCGCTTCGGTGATCCGACTGCTGATCAAGCCCGGGTAGAAGCAGCTGCCAAGCAAGCGAATATTCATGACTTCATTATGAGTTTGCCTGATGGTTATGATACGTTTGTGTCGGATGAGCAAAGTGTCTTTTCTGCCGGGCAAAAGCAACTTATGTCGATTGCGCGGACTATTTTGACTGATCCGCGGCTATTAATTCTTGATGAGGCTACCAGTAATGTTGACACGGTGACCGAGGCTAAGATCCAAGCGGCGATGGATAATGTGATTCAGGGTCGAACGAGTTTTGTCATTGCCCATCGTTTGAAGACGATTCTAAATGCAGACAAAATCGTCGTGTTGCGGGACGGCCGGATTATTGAGGAAGGCAATCATGAACAGTTGTTAGCGCAAAATGGCTTTTATGCCGAGTTATATCACAATCAGATGGTCTTTGAATAACACCTTTAAGATTCCGAACTTTTTCGGAGTCTTTTTTATTATCATTCGTACATAAAACGGTTACAGTGGCTATCTTAAATTCGAATCTTATGATACGCTTGTTATATCAGAACGATGGCCGACATTGAACTGATAAAAAAGCATCGTGGAGGTAACCAATGAGCAAGCGTAGATATTTAGTGGCACTTGGCGGTATTTTGTTGCATTTGATGATCGGCTCGGTATATGCGTGGAGTGTTTTCACCGGTCCAATTGCTAAACAAACGGGCTGGGCATTATCAGCAGTTACGATTGCGTTTAGCATTGCCATCTTTTTTCTAGGTATGAGCGCGGCGTTCATGGGCCGACTGGTTGAGCGCTTTGGACCACGGTTGACGGGCACCGTGGCAGCGCTCTTGTATGGCTCCGGTTTAGCCGTTCAGATTCACTCGTTACCGTTGCTTTATATCGGTTATGGTGTGATTGGCGGTCTGGGCTTAGGTGCTGGGTATGTGACGCCGGTTTCAACGATTATTGCCTGGTTTCCGGATAAACGCGGGCTGGCAACCGGCATGGCGATTATGGGCTTCGGATTTGCGGCGATGCTGACGGGTCCAGTTGCCCAGCAGCTGATTGCAAATCTGGGAGTTGTCGCAACAATGTATGTTTTAGGCGCGGTTTATATGCTGGGATCCGCACAGGTAATCCGCAAGCCGCATCCTCATGAAGTACCGGCAGCCGATCTTGCCAAAAGTGTGAGTCTGACCGGGAAAGCCATGAAGGCGAACGAAGCAGTCAAAACGCGATCTTTTCGGTATCTCTGGCTGATGTTTTTTATCAACATCACCTGTGGCATTGGCTTAGTGGCGGTCGCATCACCCATGGCTCAGCAGCAAACCGGGATGTCGGCAACCACAGCGGCAGTGATGGTCGGGGTTGTCGGCTTATTTAACGGTTTCGGCCGGCTCGCATGGGCTACGTTGTCTGATTTAATCGGGCGCCCACTGACTTACACCCTGATCTTTATCGTTGATGTCGCGATGCTGGCAGGTATCTTAGTCTTGCGTTCACCACTGCTTTTTGGCATCGCACTTTGCTTGATAATGTCGTGTTATGGCGCGGGCTTCTCGGTTATTCCAGCTTATCTTGGCGATGTTTTCGGTACCAAACAACTCGGCGCCATTCATGGCTACGTACTGACTGCCTGGGCAGCGGCAGGGGTTGCCGGACCAACACTGCTGAGCTTTAGCGAGCAGTACTTCCACAACTATAGCGTCAGTCTGATGATCTTTATTGTGCTTGAACTGATTGCCTTGGGATTGTCGATTCGTATTCGGCACCAGTTTGCGGACGCCCAAGTTAAGGATGTTACGGAATAAAGTTTGGCAGTCATGACGTACAGGTTAACTTAAGGCATTAAAAGATGGTTAATGGAAAAGGCCTTAAGAGCGTTTTCGACGATGATACTTACCGTATATATAAAATTTCATGTATCGAAATGATAAGCAAAATTTGATCCACACTCAAATGTGGGTCTTTTTTTGACCTAAAAACGTTGCCATATAGGGATTGTGAAGCTTTTCTACATTTAAATCTAAGCTTTTAAGCGTTTTTTGTTGACATACCTGTACGTACAAGTAGAATAAGCATTGTAAGTGAAAACGGTTACTGGAGGAAAAACAATGCGCAAGTACGATGCTATCTATCAGGATCTGAAGGAAAAGATCGAAGCAGAAATATATGCTACCGGCTCATTGCTGCCAAGTGAAAGTGCGCTGCAAGACATGTATCAGGCATCACGCGACACGGTACGTAAGGCGTTGCGGCTGCTTAAGGATGATGGCTTTATTCAATCGCAAAAAGGCAAAGGGTCAACGGTTATCAACCGGCAGGAATACGTGTTTCCGGTTTCCGGCGTGGTCAGTTATGCCGAATTAGCCGCGCAATTTCACTTACAGACGCGAACGGTGGTTTTAACCAATCACTTTGCAACATTGCCCGCCAAGTCGTTCAAAGATGTGGATCCAACGGTAGAAGTCAAACAGATGCGCCTACTGAAGCGGGTGCGGTATTTGGAAAATGAGCCAGACATCATTGATATTGATTACCTCGATCCTAAAGTCGTGCCGCCGATTCCGGAGTCGGTGGCTAAAGACTCACTATATGCTTATCTTGAAGGACCGGTGGGGTTGACCATTGCCTATGCAACTAAGGAAATTACGGTTGAAGCGGCAACGGAAGAAGATCAACGGTATCTGAAAATACCACCATCTGCAGTCGTGGTCGTGGTACGCAGTTGCAGCAGTTTGACGGACACCACGAAGTTTCAATATACGGAATCACGTCACCGGGCAGATCGTTTTAAGTTTCATGATTTTGCTCGCCGGATCCGACCGTAAACGCTGGCAGTTCTTACTTTTGTTAAAAGCAAGGACAAGGAGGTTATGATGGCGTTTCATAAGAAAGTTATTTATCAGTTATATCCCAAGTCGTTTTACGATAGCGATGGTGATGGTGTCGGCGACTTACGCGGCATCATTGAAAAGATCGATTATCTCAAGGCACTGCACATCGATATGATCTGGTTCAACCCATTCTTTGTGTCGCCGCAATATGACAACGTCTATTATTTGGCTGATTATCGGCAAATCGATCCGCGGTTTGGAACGATGGCTGATTTTGAAGAGTTGGCGCAAAAACTTAAAGCTGCCGGGATCGACATCATGTTGGACATGGTGCTCAATCATACCAGCACACAACATGTCTGGTTCCAAAAAGCCTTAGCTGGCGACAAGCACTATCAGGATTATTACTACATTCGACCACCAAAGCCGGATGGCAGCTTGCCGACTAACTGGGAGAGCAAGTTTGGCGGTCCGGCTTGGGCCCCGTTTGGCGACACTGGCAATTATTATTTACATTTATACGAACGTCGCCAGGCTGATCTCGATTGGCATAATCCAGCCGTCCGTCAAGAAGCAGCCGCTATTATTAATTTTTGGCGCGCCAAAGGGGTTCACGGTTTCCGCTTTGATGTGCTCAACGTCATTGGCAAGGCAAATCAGCTGGTTGATGCGCCACCGGAAGTCGAAAGCAAAACATTATATACGGATACACCGATTGTTCAGGATTATATCAAGGAACTAGCCGCCAACAGTTTTGGCCAGGATCTAAATAGCGTCACGGTAGGCGAAATGAGTTCGACCACCATTAAGAACTCAATCGCCTATACCAAGCCGGAAAATCACGAGTTATCAATGGTTTTCCAATTTCACCATCTGAAAACGGATTATAAGAACGGTGAAAAGTGGAGCAAAATGCCGTACGACTTCAAGGCACTGCGCAACATTTTGCACACTTGGGGTCAACAGTTAGATCAAGGCGGCGGCTGGCAAGCGCTTTTCTGGAATAATCACGATCAGCCGCGTGCGCTTAATCGGTTTGGTGATGTTGGCCAATATCGCGTTAAAAGTGCCGAAATGCTAGCTGCTGCGATTCACCTAAGTCGCGGGACGCCATACATCTACATGGGCGAGGAAATCGGCATGACCGATCCGCATTATCATTCGATGGCCGATTATGTCGATGTTGAAGCCAAGAATGCTTATCAGGCACTTTTGAAAGCTGGCAAGTCCGAAAAAGAAGCTTTTGCCATCATTTTGGCCAAGGCTCGGGACAATAGCCGGACGCCAATGCAGTGGGATGACACGGCCAACGCCGGATTTACCACAGGAACACCGTGGTTGCGGCCAACCAATCAGCGCGAAATTAATGTCAAAGCTGAGCTGGCGCATGGTGAAATTTTCCGATTCTATCAAAAATTGATCGCGTTACGTAAGCAGTATCAAGTGATCAGCAATGGCAGTTATGTGCCTTTTGGGACTGAAATTGATCGCTTGTACGCTTACGAACGGGTTGCTGGCGATGCCCACTTGCTGGTACTGAATAATTTCAGTGATAAAGCCATTACGGTACCGCTACCGCCACGTTTCCAGCATGCACGCGTTTTGATAACCAATGAAGCAGATTTAACACCAACTGCAACCATGACGTTGCCACCATACGCAACGATTGCATTGTTGCAGTCAGATAAGGGGGAATAAGCAATGACAAAGAAATTGCACTTAATGGCGCCGGTTTCCGGATTGGCGATGGCCATTACCGATGTTTCCGATCCAGTTTTTTCACAAAAAATGATGGGTGACGGTTTTGGCATTGAGCCAACCGATGGCCAAATTGCGGCGCCGGTCGATGGACGGATCATGATGATTGCCGATACCAAGCACGCAATCGGGATCAAAGCCGATGATGGCGCCGAGTTATTGATTCATTTAGGGATCGATACGGTCGAACTCAAAGGCGCGCCGTTTGAAATTGATACGGCGATGGATGCACGGGTTAAAGCCGGCGATGTGATTGGGTCCATGGACCTGGATGCAATCAAAAAAGCTGGCAAGAAGACCACCGTCATTGTGGCGATTACCAACACGAAGGAAGTCGTTGATCAGCTGGACGTGACGCCCGGCGAAGTCAAACGCGGCGAAGAAGTTGCGGTGATGACACCTAAAGCGGCCGCGGTTGAACAAGCACCGGCAGCACCGAAGAACGAAAGCAAGTATGCGGCCACAGCGCGGCAAATCATTGCGGATGTCGGTGGCGCCCAAAACGTCAACAGTTTGATTCACTGTATCACGCGCTTGCGGTTCTATTTAAAAGATGAACAAAAACCGGATGATGACACCGTGCGTAACATTCCGGGCGTTATCGATGTTGCGCGGGCGAATGGTCAGTATCAGGTTGTCATTGGCCAAGCCGTGACGGATGTTTACGATGAAGTGATTAAACAACTCGGCCCCGGTTATTCGAATGCAGAAGGAACTGCGAAGGCCATTCAAGAAACCCAAGCGGAAGCTAAAGATACCAGTGCACTTGGCACGATCAAACGTTGGGCCCAGGCATTGATCGGCACCATTACCGGTTCCATGATTCCCGTTATCGGACTCTTAGCCGCAAGCGGGATGTTAAAAGGGATTTTGAACATTTTAACAACATGGGGCGGTCTGAAAACCACAAATCCAACTTATGAAATTATTAATGCGATGGGCGATGCAGCCTTTTACTTCTTACCTGTCATTGTCGGCTTCACCGCTGCCCAGAAACTCGGATCGGATCCGGTTATTGTCGGAATTATCGGAGCGTTCCTGATTTATCCGTCAATTGCTAAAATCGCCACTGCTGGCAAAGTGACCGGCACAGTGTTAGGCATGGGCATCAACGCGAACTTCTTCGGCTTGCCGGTGCACATTGCCAATTACACGTATTCCATCTTCCCGATGATCTTCGCAGCGTGGATGGCGGCAAAAATCGAGCCGTGGATTAAGAGTTGGATGCCGCTGGTACTGCGCATGATTTTCACACCATTAGTCGAAATCTTCTTGGTTGGTATGACGGTTGTCTTGGCGGTTGGGCCACTGATCACGGTTCTGTCTAATGGCATCACAGCTGGTATTCAGGCATTGCTCAGCTTAACGCCGATGGTTTCCGATGCCATTATCGCCGGCTTCTATCAAGTTCTGGTTATCTTCGGATTGCACTGGGCCGTCATTCCGGTCATCACCGCGCAATTGTCATCGGCACATCCCGAGTCCGTGCTGAATGGGATCGTATCCATTTCCATGATTGCCCAAGGTGCCGGTGCATTGGCAGTCTGGGTTAAGACCAAGCACAATCCGGCCTTAAAAGGTCTGTCAATTTCCGCCTTTATCAGTGCTTGCTGCGGGATTACCGAACCAGCTATGTACGGGGTTAACCTAAAATATGGCCGTGTCTTCATCTTTTCAAGTATCGGCGCCGCAATTGGTGGTTTGGTCAACGGCTTATTAAATGTCAACATGTATGGTTTTACCGGCAGTTTCCTAGGTGCACCTTCATTCGTAGCACCAGGCTGGGCTCACAATCCGAACAACATCTGGTTTTTCTGGATTGCATCACTTGTCACTTTGGTTGCAGCGTTCACATTGGTTTACCTTTTTGGTTACAAAGATGCGGATGCGAATGCCGCAAAAGCAGTACCTAAGAAGAAGCGTTTAGGTAAAACGGTTGAATAATATTTGATAAGGTTAAGCATGTGTTCACTTGAGTAATCATTCGTTTAATGACGAAAACATGGTTTAACTTTTGTCTTAAGTAAAAGCACCGATGCCATTTTGACGTCGGTGTTTTTGTTTGGATTGGTGACAGTCGGACTAACAAAAGATTTGCGGTGCTATCGATAAAAATAACTTGCAGTTGGTCAAAGATTCGTGCACACTAAGAAGTGTTCTCATTAAATATTAATTTTTATATGGAGGAGGGGCCAGAAATGTATAAACGGTACAAAGATGTGTCGCTGATTCTGAAAATTGTGATCGGAATCGTGGTTGGGGCAGTGTTAGGGGTATTGGTGCCCTCCTGGTCCTTTATCGATGTTTTAGGCAAGCTGTTTGTTGGCGCGTTGAAGGCAATCGCACCGTTACTTGTTTTCCTGTTGATTATGTCCGCAATTTCCAAATATCGCTCAGGGTCGAAAAACCATTTTGGCACTGTCATTGTCCTTTACTTAAGTGCCACATTACTTTCTTCGGTGGCAGCTGTTGTCGTTTCATATCTTTTCCCCATCAAGCTGGTGTTACCGGGGGCGATGAAGATTGCCGAAAGTGCGCCTAAGGATTTAGGAACGGTTGTGACCGGGTTATTGACTAATGCTGTGGCGAATCCGATTTCAGCGTTGGTTGAAGGTAATTATCTCGCTATTTTGTTCTGGTCGTTGTTGATCGGTTCTGGCTTGCGCTTGACGAGTGCCACGACCAAAAAAGTGGTAACCGAGCTGGCAGAGACCGTCAGCTCAGTAGCGCAAAATGTCATCCAGTTTGCACCGTTTGGGATTGTTGGCTTATTGCATGAATCATTGAGTAAGACCGGCGTTAGAGGGGTCATGGCTTATGGACAACTGCTGATCTTGCTGGTGGCCACCATGGTGTTTGTCTATCTGGTCGTTTATCCGTTCATGGTTTGGTTGCTGACGCGGCAAAATCCTTATCCGCTGACGTTTTGGACGTTAAAAGTCAGTGGGATTCCGGCCTTTTTCACGCGTAGTGGCGCCGTCAACATTCCGATTAACCTCAAAGCTTCGGAAGATTTGGGCTTGAATAAAGATAGTTATGCTATTTCGATTCCACTGGGCGGCTCAGCCAACTCTGGCGGGGCGGCCATTACCGTGTCGATTATGACCTTGGCCACCGCTAATACAATGGGCGTTCATGTCAGCATTTTCCTCGCTTTGTTGCTTTGTTTCCTGTCAGCCATTTCGGCAACCGGCGTATCGGGTATTGCCGGTGGGTCACTGCTTCTGATTCCAATGGCGGCTTCGCTTTTTGGCATTTCAAATGATATTGCCATGCAGGTCGTTGGGATTGGTTTTATCATCGGTGTCGTACAAGACTCGGTTGAAACGGCGGTTAACTCTGCGTCGGATTTACTGTTCACGGCCACGGCTGAATACGCGGATGATCGGCGTGAAGGTCACCCGGTTAACATGCGTGCTGCTGTTAAGGCGGCAGGCAAACAGAAGCTTAAGTCCGCTGCGCCAGTGGCAGAAGATGATAAATGATTAGCAGCCACAAATGTTCATGAATGCTTACTCTGTTGATAAGTGCCATGCATCGTTAGTAGGCAAATAGAAACTGTCTAAGTGAGTACAGACCACGCTTAGGCAGTTTTTGTTTGCTTAAAAAAGCTTAAGATTTGGCGGCTCATCATTCCGCAAACTTGGCCGGCGAGCATTCAATGTTGTGATAACAAATGTCATTAAAAACACAGCGCTTTCCAGTCTTACTGAAATGTGCTAACCTATTTTTCATGGGTTTTTTACCAAAATACGTAAAAAGAGCATAAACAAGTCAACGGAGGTTCCAATGGGGAAAGTATGGCAACGATTGTTTCGAAAAGAAGATCCAAGTGTGTATGAAGACAAAGACTCGCATTTGCCGCGAGTCTTGCGCGTGCGTGATTTTCTGGCGCTAGGCGTTGGTACCATTGTCTCCGCATCGATCTTTACATTACCTGGGGTCGTTGCGGCTAAACATGCCGGGCCAGCGGTGTCAATTTCTTTTCTGATTGCGGCGCTGGTTGCCGGACTGGTGGCATTTGCCTACGCTGAAATGTCAGCTGCCATGCCATTTGCCGGGTCGGCTTATTCATGGATTAATGTTGTTTTCGGTGAATTCTTCGGGTGGATTGCCGGCTGGGCGTTGTTAGCTGAGTACTTTATTGCCGTGGCCTTTGTTGCGTCTGGCTTATCGGCTAATTTTCGCGGCTTATTGGCGACGATCGGGGTGAATTTTCCCGCGGCCTTGGCGCATCCTTTTGGTACTAACGGTGGCATTGTTGATTTGGTTGCCGTGGTGGTGATGCTGCTGGTCGGGATTTTGTTGTCGCGCGGCGTGTCCAGTGCTGCGCGAGTCGAAAATATTCTCGTTGTCATGAAAGTGCTGGCTATCCTGCTATTTCTTGTGGTGGGGTTAACCGCGATTCACCCAGAAAACTTCCATCCGTTCTTCCCGGCGTATCATCTTAACGCGGATGGCACACCATTTGGAGGCTGGCAAGGTATTTATGCCGGCGTCTCCATGATTTTCCTGGCTTATATCGGGTTTGATTCGATTGCGGCTAATTCGGCTGAAGCGATTGATCCGGAGAAAACGATGCCGCGGGGAATTTTGGGGTCACTCTTGATTGCCGTTTTCTTATTCGTTTCGGTGGGACTGGTTTTGTTGGGGATGTTCCCGTATCAGGATTACGCCAACAATGCAGAACCGGTCGGCTGGGCGTTGCGCCACTCAGGTCACGCGGTGGTCGCAACGGTTGTCGAAAGCATCGCGGTTTTAGGTATGTTCACGGCGCTCATTGGTATGGCGATGGCGGGATCTCGGCTGCTTTACAGTTTTGGGCGTGACGGGATGTTGCCGCATGGTTTAGGGAAATTGAATAGCCGCAAGTTGCCGAATCGCGCTTTGGCGGTGCTCATCACTATTGGCGTTATTATCGGTGCGTTCTTTCCATTTGCGTTTCTTGCCCAGCTGATTTCCGCGGGGACTCTGATCGCATTCATGTTTGTCACGCTTGGCATTTACCGGCTGCGTCCGCGTGAGGGGCAGGACATTACCAAGCCACGTTTTCGGATGCCATTTTACCCAGTGTTGCCAGCGGTTGCTTTTCTCGGATCGCTAGTGGTCTTTCTCGGATTGGACATTCAGGCAAAGCTGTATTCAGGCGTCTGGTTCCTAATCGGTTGTGCGATCTACTTCCTTTATGGCATGCGACACTCGGCATTAACCAAAGGCTCCGAAGTTGAAAAGGAGACGGAAGCACTGGAGCAAGCCAAGTCGGACGAGTAAATGGCTGTTTGAGCTGAATGCTGGATTACGACGGGCAGAATAAGCGTGTATGGCCAAAGAATTGATAAGCAAATGAAAAAATCGGCCTTACGGAGACAAATTTGTCTGTCTGTAAGGCCGATTTTGATTGTTATTACCAATACCCATTGGAAAGGTACTAAATGCTGGTTATTGCCTAGGCTTCCTGTGCCTTCTTTAAATTATCTTTCAAAATGGCACCAGAGTCAGCCAGGCGTTTGTGGTCTTCCGGATTTAAATCCAGTTCGATGATGCGCTCTAAACCATTTGCGCCGAGGATAACCGGCACCCCAATGGAAACGCCGGATAAACCATATTCACCGTCAAGATGGACCGACATCGCAAATGCTGCCCGGTCGTCATTCAAAAAGGCACTGGTTAGGCGAGTGAGCGAAGCGGCGATCCCGTAGAAAGTAGCACCTTTCTTTTCAATGATGCCATATGCAGCAGTTTTGACGCGGTGGCTGATTTCAGCCAAATCACTTGCTTGGCGATTTTTGGGAATCCAGTCGAGAATCGGTTTGCCGCCAATATTGGTGTAATCCCAAACCGGAAATTCGGAGTCGCCATGTTCGCCCATGATGTAGCCGTGGACAATGCGCGCATCCACATTGTAACGCAAGCCGATTTCCGAACGCAGACGGGCTGAATCCAGCGCGGTACCTGATCCTAGCACTTGGTTACGCGGCAGCCCCGATTCTTCCAGCACTAATTCCGCGAGCACGTCGACCGGGTTTGAGGCAACGAGAATAAAACCATTGAAACCACTGGCCATGATGTTGTGAGTGATTTCTTTCATGATTTTGGCATTGATCGACAACAGTTCCAGTCGGGTTTGCCCGGGCTTTTGCGCAATGCCAGCCGTGATCACAATGATATCGGCGTATTTGCAGTCTTCGTAACTCGCTGCGTAGATATTCTTTTGAGACGTATATGGTAGGGCGTCTGAAAGATCTTC
>OAWN01000410.1_pt1 | contig 12547 bp, 12 predicted proteins | sample 1476801 | NCBI WGS metagenome assembly OAWN01 (sample SAMEA2580214, study PRJEB22360) | human gut metagenome | biome: human gut; feature: human-associated habitat; material: faeces | place: Denmark | collected 2008/2010 | reverse complement strand
GAGCGGACAACGGGACTCGAACCCGCGGTCTCAACCTTGGCAAGGTTGCGCTTTACCAACTAAGCTATGTCCGCATGCGTTCCCACCGTGGTGAGCAACGAGTTAGTAATATACCCGAGCTCCAACGGGGGCGCAAACTCCGGCGTGTCGCCGTATTGCGAGGCTTAAGTCTCCGATGCCTTTATTCGGAATGCCCCTATTTAGATAAGGTCATATGGCATGCATCGTTTGGCGATCCAGAAAATCGCCAAAGCCACGACCACCAACAGCTGCCAGGGACCAAGCACCGTCGCCCCGAACACCGCACAGTACAACACCGCCGCACGCACTGCATAGAAGGCGACGCGCCGCCAACCGCACCGCATGGTCGTCTCGACCGTCATACGGGTGAACCCCCCGCCAAGCGTACGTCCCTCACGGAACCACGGAATGATCACCTCGAAGACCACGTACATGACGACAGTGGCATACAAAGTATCGCTGACGCTCATCGCTTCTACGGAGCCAAATTCGAAAGTGCGCAGCAGCATATAGGTCAACAGGCTCACGGACAATGCCGTAACCTCAATCAGCACAACATCAATCATCAAGGCCACAAAACGACGCAGAAAACCCGGATGGGTAGTGATGGCATTCGGTTCGATGCGCTCGTCCGGCACGATTCTGTTGAACAGTCCGGCCAAGGCGAAGCCGATGAGCGCACCGACGGTATTGGTGATCAGATCATCGACATCAAACAGACGGTAAGCGCAAGGATACAGGCCCCAATCGCCCGTCAACTGCGTGGTTTCGATGAGCAGCGAGCAGCAGAACGCGACCGGTGCCGCCAGAACAAGCCTCCATCGGAAGGTGCGTTTCATGAAGAAGCCAAGAGGTATGAAGAATACGACATTCAACATGATCTGCAGGATACCGATGATGCCGGCCGACCGGATGTCATGAATGAATTCGAACGGGTTCAGCTGTGGTTGCAAGTGATGCACGGCACAATAGGCCATGGGATCTTCCGGCATCGGATACGTGGTGAAGCATGCAAGCGCCAGCAGGTACAGCACAATCAGATATGCGGTCAACGCCGACGTGAACCGGATGCGGTTGTCCCGATGATACAGCAGTGCGAGCACCGGCAACGTCAACACGAACGACAGGAACGGCCACAACATGACCGCCAGCATGAACGGCCGGGTGAAGCTTTCGATGAACGCCATCTTGGATTACCTCTATCTTCTTTTTTCACGTTTCTCATGCGATTCGCATTTCCGGTATTTACGATAGGCGAACCAGTCATCTTTTCGACATCGTTCGTCGGATTCAGTTTTCAGCTAATCGACCACGTCCCCTCTCATTCCCAGGTATGAGTTCGACCATGCCTTTCGCCTCCATCGAACTCAGGTTTTCGATTCACCCAAAGATGCACGCTCAATTGACGAAGACACCCAACATCCGATCCCTCTTCCCATGTATGCATTAAAGCATGCATACCCCCTGGAATGGCATCTGAGAGGGTCTTGGAATATGGCTCCAGCAGTTGCCAGTCATTCCCGGACAGGTAATCGCGCTTATCCAAATCGGAAAGCCACTGATTCCCCCGGCCATGATAGGCTCCCTGATACTCGATGGCGAAACGGGTTTGAATGGCATCCTGCGCTCGCATGACTGCCAGATAGTGAGTTGGGGTGTATTTATCCATCCGTAGGGCAAAGGCACCCAAAGCCATCGGAATATTTCACGACTCCTCAACGTGGCGTGAACCCAATCGGCTGGATGAAATCAGCGGAAACACGTCATGGGCATCGGTGTCGAGACGGTTGCTTACGTTCGGTTTCGGCCGCACATCGGCCCGGCACGCACGCAGGGCAAGGTCTCACCGCCACACGCATCCGAAGGACCGAGAGAAAGGATCATATGAACCATCTGCCGCGTCGTTACCTGTATTTCGTTTTGGGAGTGGTAATCAACTCCTTCGCCATCGCCTTCATCACCAAAGGCAATATGGGAACCTCGCAGATCTCCAGTGTGCCATACGTGTTCAGCCTGAAGTACCCGTTGAGTTTCGGCACGGCCACGTTCATCTTCAATCTGCTGTTCATCATCATGCAGGTCGCCTTGCTAAGGCATAATTTCCGCCCTGTTCAACTGTTGCAGGTGGCGGTCAACCTGGTGTTCAGCCTCATGATTGACGTCAGTATGAACCTGCTGGGTTTCCTTAATCCGACCGCCCTGTGGGAGCGACTGCTATGTGTGGCGATCGGCTGCATTATCCTGGCGTTCGGCATCGTGGTCGAAGTTTCCCCCAATGTGCTCATGGTACCCGGCGAAGGTGTTGTCCATGCACTGTCCACCGTTATCAAAATGAAGCTAGGCACCACGAAAATCATCTTCGACGTAACGCTGATCGCCATCGCCACCGTCCTTTCCTTCGTGTTCTTCGGAGGTCTTTGCGGCGTCGGCGTGGGAACCATCGTTTCCGCATTATGCGTAGGACCCATCATCAACTGCATCAATCGTCGGTTTAGGTTCCCCGCCCGCATCCGTTCGCTCGCCCTGGTCACGGACCGCAACCGTTGAACCATCTTCGGCGCCCCGTACCGCCACGGTTAATCAATGCCACGGAGAATAATTGGTCTTCAGCTCATATAAGGCATGCGACGGATCGGCAGAGACAAGATGGCAATCGTGGGACATGAAGTGATAGCCGGCCATCTGCACGCATTGGCCGATACCTCCTACAAGGCCTTCAATGCCGCGTTGATCCCAAACGTGTCTCCGGAGACGATGCTCGGCATCCGTGTTCCCCAGTTACGTAGCTATGCCAAGGAATTGCTGCGATCGGACATGGATGGCGGCACCCATGTCGTTGAGGATTTCCTCGAAGCACTCCCCCACACCTTGTTCGAGGAAAACATGCTTCACGCGATGCTACTTAACCTTACTGTGCATTCCGCCGATGAGGCATTCAGGATGCTTGACCGGTTCCTTCCCCATGTGGACAATTGGGCGGTTTGCGACGCACTTAACGTCAGGGCGTTCCACTCCTCAAAGGCTGATTCACATGCCGTTCTCCGCAAAATCAATGCTTGGACGGGCAGCGGCGACACGTACACGATCCGTTATGCGGTTGACCTTCTGATGAAGGACTTCCTTGACGATCCACGTTTCGATCCGGAACAGTTAAAGCTCGTCGCCGGTATCCGATCCGACGATTATTACGTCAACATGGTCCGTGCATGGTATGTAGCAACGGCTTTGGCCAAACAATGGGATGCGACCATAGTCATGCTCTTCCCGGACGCTCCGGGCGAACTGCGTCTGGATGACTGGACCCACAACAAAAGCATTCAAAAAGCTTGTGAGTCACGCCGCATCACCGCTGAGCGGAAGTCGTATCTTCGAACCTTGAAGAGGAACTCCCACAGGGAATAGACGTATACGTCGCATCCGGCACGTTCGTAGGAACGACCCCGGCGGCTCGACAAGGACGGTTAGGCTGTCAGAATATTGCGCCAAACAACCCTGATATAGCACAGACAACCTTGATATAGTTCGATTCACAGTTCGCCGTTCCGCCAATCCTCCTGATTACGGAAGGATACCACCTGACGGACGGCAGGTATTGTAGGAGGCTGTTAATGGCAACGGCTCAGAATATACTAAATGACCCATTCATGAACAAGGGCACCGCCTTTACGCTTGAAGAGCGCGAAAAAATGGGTCTTGTAGGCGTACTTCCACCTTACGTGCAGACGATTGAGGAGCAGGAGCAGCAAACGTATCTCCAATTTCAGTCGAAAGGGACGAATCTGGAGAAACGTTTGTTCCTTATGGAAATCTTCAATACGAACCGCACCTTGTTCTATTATCTGTTCGCCCATCACCTCGACGAGTTCAATCCCATCGTCTACGATCCCGAAATCGCCGAGACCATCAAGAACTACAGTCATCTGTACGTGCAATCGCAGTACGCGGCATACCTTGATGTGGAGCATCCCGAGAATATCGAGGCGACGTTGAGGAATGCGGCGGGCAATCGGCATATTCGATTGATCGTGGTCACCGATGCGGAAGGCATCCTCGGCATCGGAGACTGGGGAACGAACGGCGTTGATATCTCCGTAGGCAAGCTGATGGTGTACACCGCTGCGGCGGGCATTGACCCCACTTCAGTGCTGCCCATCGTCATCGACGCCGGCACCAACCGCTGTCAACTGCTCGACGACCCGCTGTATCTGGGAACACGGCACGAACGCATCAGGGGCGAACGGTACTACGCGTTCATCGACCGGTTCGTACGGACCGCCGAACGGCTCTTCCCGCGGCTGTACCTGCATTGGGAGGATTTCGGCCGAGAAAACGCCGCAACCATCCTGAACAAGTACAAGAATGTCATCGCCACATTCAACGATGACATCCAAGGCACCGGCATCGTGACCCTGGCCGGCATTCTCGGTGCGCTGAACATCTCCGGAGACAAGCTGACCGACCAGACGTACCTGTGCTATGGCGCCGGTACGGCAGGTGCGGGCATCGCCGAACGAGTCATGGACGAAATGATGGGCGAAGGCCTGTCGCGTAAGGAAGCACTGAACCATTTCTATATGGTCGACCGGCAGGGCCTGCTGTTCGACGACATGGATGACCTCACACCGCAACAGAGGCCGTTTGCCAGGAAACGCTCCGACTTCAAGAACGCCGACCAACTGACCGATCTGGAAGAAATCATCCGTACGATACGACCGACCATTCTGGTGGGCACGTCCACGCAGCCGGGCGCTTTCACCGAGAACATCGTCAGGTCGATGTGCGAGACCTGCGAGCGCCCGATCATCTTCCCGCTGAGCAATCCGACTGAACTTGCCGAGGCGACCGCGCAGAATCTGATTGTCTGGTCGGAGGGCAAGGCGTTGGTGGCCACGGGCATTCCGGCCGGCAGTGTGACTTATGAGGGTGTTGAGCATGTTATCGGGCAGGCGAACAATGCGCTGATCTATCCGGGCCTTGGGTTGGGCATGTTGGCTTCCGAAGCGAGCTTGCTGACGGATGAGATGATTTCCGCCGCGGCGCATTCCTTGGGTGGCATGGTCGATGTGACCCAGCCGGGAGCTCCGGTATTGCCTCCGTTCAGGGATGTCAGGCGGGTTTCCACCAGGATCGCCGAGGCCGTTGCCTGTAAGGCTCAGGAACGGGGCCTGTCGCGTACCGACCAGACCGACATGGCGGCTGCGGTGCACGATATTCAGTGGGAGCCACGCTATTAAAGGCATGATTTGGTTTTGAGGCCTGGCATTGATGAAAGGCGGGCTTACGCGTCCTGATCACGCGGAGCGCAAACCCGCCTTCGATGACATGGTCGTCGCCTGGCCTATCTGACTACTTGGTCGAGGAGCCACTCGTCATGGCTGACCACCAGCAACGCTCCCGGATAGTCGGCAAGACATCTTGCCAGAGCCACCTTGGAGTCATCTGCTCATGTGCTTGTGTATATCCGCCATCATATGTGCTGATGACGGTGATGTTACGCCCACTGATGTGCTGTCGTTCGAATATGACGCATCGTGCACATGTAGCGTCAACCAGTGCGACATCGTGGGAGATTACGATGCCTATGCCCTGGTATTGGCGCATGGCTTCGACTATGGCTTTCCGTATTTCACTATCAACGTGGTTGGTGGGTTCGTCAAGCACGAGCACATCGGGACGCGCTGTGATTGCGCAAGCGATCTGCAATCGTTTCGTTTCACCTCCGGAAAGTGTTTCATAACGGTAGGGCCAGTCATCGCCGATGCGTAACGCGTTGCGTACACGCATGGTTTCGGGTGACCAGTCCGTGGCGAAGTCTTCGAGGTTCTTAGGCCTCACCATGTTGTCTTGTGGACAGGTGGCGATAGTGAGTCTATGCGGGTCCGGGCTGATGCTGCCGGTGTCAGCGGGCAACATTCCGATGGCGATGTTCAGTAGAGTCGTTTTGCCGAGGCCGTTGTCGCCGAGCACAGCGGTCCATCCTTGTTGGAAAGATGCGGACACGTGTTCGAACAGTGGTTCGGGCGTGGACGGGTAGGTGTAAGAGATATCGGTAAGCGTGAGCATTGTTGTCCGGGCCATGTATGGGCTTCTTTCTCATACAGGCGCTGCGGGTCTTCATTGTGAAAAAGCGAACGAATACGGAACCGTGAAATGTGCATACGAGCAAGCTACGCGGCAGTGCGCTTCAACGTGCACGGTTCTACCGACGGTATCCGTCGCTCGTTAGATACGCAATGTTCCGTCTCTCTTTCCCGAAAACCCTCTTGGCATATGGGAGGATTTAAAACATTTGACGTGTCCCATCGTAGCATAAGTAGGGTGCCAGCTCCCCTATGTTGATACTCGGAAAGCACTGCCACATCTTTGATGAGATATGCCATGGCGTAATCACCGAGGAGTCTGGCCATACCGATGGGCTTGCCATCATCAAAAATCATGAATCCTTGCAACGAGTGATTCAATGCAACCCTGATCTGTTCCAATCCAGGTGCATCCATTCCACAGAACGGTATATCGCCTCGAATTGCTCGGGTGTGGGCATTTTTCGTTCGATTTTCATTGGTCGTCCCTCCTAGTATTTGGAAGTCGGATTGATATCTGCTGATTGGGACCGATCAGTCGAGGATGATGTTGGCTTCGCTCATTTGCCGACGGGCTGCGATACCGAGTTCCTCGCTGACCGGTTCGGTCAGGTTTTCGATGACATGCACTTCGAACCCCAGCTTTTTTGCGTCGAGAGCGGTCTCTTTGACGCAGTGTGATTCGGCTAGGCCGACCACATCGACCCGTGTGACGCCTGCGGTCTTCAATCCGTTGGCAAGTGTCTTGCCCGCGGCCATGGCGGTGGAGACTTCTTCGCGGGTGGGGATGCGGTCGGTGTTGTCCTCGAAGCCTTCGAAGCCGGAATATGATGGCGAATACTGGCCTTTCTTGAAATGATGCTCGATGTTCAATGCGGCGATGGCGGGATGCAGTTCGGCATTGGCGGTTCCGGCCTTGCCATGCACCGGCCAGGTATCCACGAAGTCAGGATGCTCGGACCAGTGGGTCCCCGGTTCGATATGCCAGTCCTGCGTGGTCGCGATATATGCGTACTCGCTCCGGTGTGCGTTCACATAATCCGCGATACGTTCGGCGACCGCATTGCCTCCCTGCACGCCAAGTTCGCCTCCTTCGCAGAACGTCGGCTGTACATCCACCACGATCAAAGCCTTTGCCATGACTCTTCCTTCCTGAACGGTTTCGTTTCCACTGTAGCGAATCGCTCACGCGAGTGGCTGATTCGTTTCATCCGCTGCGGCAACGCGATACGGCATCTTTCCCTGCGGACCGCCATATAATTTGAAATGGCGTATGCGTTATGCAGGAGAGCTATAGGGACATACGAAGCTGGTGGAGTCGTTGCGTGCATCGAGTCACGCTACCGGGTCTGTAAGTTGGTTCCGTCTGATGTGGAAGTGTGGTTTCGTAGGGAGCATGGACGATCTGATTGTGTCGGGACTGCGCATCGATTGGAGTATGCTGGCCGATTCATACGCCAGTCGAATCCCCTCGTTGCGTTCGCTTGACGAACTTGGATTCCGTAAGAACGTCACCTTTCTGGTCGGCGAGAACGGTAGCGGCAAATCGACTCTGCTGGAGGCCATCGCCGTCGTCTGCGGCTTCAATGCGGAAGGAGGCACGCGCAACTACCGGTTCAGCACGTACGACGACACGTCAGACCTCGCCGAAGCGATGACGGTATACCGGCAACGTGCGATCGGCCCATCCAGCTTCTTCCTGCGTGCGGAAAGCTTCTTCACGTTGGCGACGCAGGCCCGTGAGTACGGTCGCGGCTACGACAACATGTCCCGTTTGCACGAGATGTCGCACGGCGAAGGTTTTCTGGAGATTCTCCTGTCCCGCACGGGAAGGGGCCTCTATCTTATGGATGAACCCGAATCCGCACTCTCACCGCAACGACAGTTGACTCTGCTGGAGCACATGCACCGTATGGCGAACGGCGGATCGCAATTCATCATTGCCACCCATTCACCGATCCTGCTCGGCCTGCCGGATGCGGAAATCCTGTCATTCGACGAAACCGGCGTCCATCCCTGCGATTATGAGGATACGGACAGCTATCGAATCACCAAGACCTTCATCGATCGTCGCGAATCGTTGTTTCGTCATCTGTTTGGAAATGAACCGTGAGACGACCGGAAACGGTTGCGGGTGTTCGCTATGATGTTCGATTGGCATTTGAAGAAACATGAAAGACTAGAGGTGTTACGGCATGGCGATTGAAGCGCAGGAGCTTGAGATTCAGATCGGCGCACGCACGCTGCTGCATCCCACTAACTTCCATGTCGCCAAAGGCGACAAGATCGGTCTGGTCGGCCGCAACGGCGCCGGCAAAACCACGTTGACCCGCGTGATCACCGGTGATATGCTGCCTACTGCCGGCAAGGTGCGCGTTTCCGGCAAGCTCGGCTATCTGCCGCAGGACACGCATGCCGCGGATCCGGAACAGACCGCACTCGACCGCATGATGAGCGCGCGCGACATCGCCACCATCATCAGGCGCATCCGCAAGGCCGAAAGGGACATGACCGATCCGGATCCGGACGTCATGGCCAAGGCCATGAATCGTTATGACAAGGCCATGCAGGATTTTGAGAAGGCCGGCGGCTATGCGGCGCAGTCCGAGGCGACCGCGATGGCGGCGAGCCTTGGCCTGCCACAGGATGTGATGGGCCAACAGCTGGGCACGTTGTCCGGCGGTCAGCGCCGCCGCATCGAGTTGGCGCGTATCCTGTTCTCCGACGCGGATACGTTGATCCTCGACGAGCCGACCAACCATTTGGACGCCGATTCCATCGAATGGCTGCGTGGCTACCTGAAGAAATACGAGGGCGGGTTCCTGGTCATCTCCCACTCCACCGAGTTGCTTGACGAAGTGGTGAACAAGGTGTGGCATCTGGACGCGCAACTCGGCCAAATCGACATGTATTCCCTTGGCTGGAAGGCGTATCTGCACCAGCGCGTGGTCGATGAGGAGCGTCGCCGCCGCGAACGCGAAGTCGCCGAAAAGAAGGCCGAACGCCTGATGCAGCAGGGCATCCGCCTGCATGTGAAGGCCACCAAGGCCGTGGCAGCGCAGAACATGATGCGCCGCGCCGAAAAACTGCTGGAGAACACGTCCGAGGCACAGAAGAAGGAGAAGGTGGCCGATATCCGGTTCCCGGAGCCGGCGGCCTGCGGCCGTACGCCGATCATGGCGAAGGATATCTCCAAGGCGTACGGTTCGAACATCGTATTCGCCGGCGTGAATCTGGCGATTGACAAGGGTTCACGCGTAGTGATTCTGGGGTACAACGGCGCCGGCAAGACCACCACCCTGCGTCTGCTGGCCCATTTGGAGGATCCGGACACCGGTTCCGTGGAATACGGTCATGGCTGCAAGATCGGCTATTTTGCGCAGGAACATGACACGCTGGATCTTGATGCCACTGTGTTGGAGAATCTGATTCATGTCGCGCCGGAGCTGAATGACACACAGGCTCGTTCCATTCTGGGTTCGTTCCTGTTTTCGGGTGATGATGCGTTGAAGCCGGCCCGCGTGCTGTCGGGCGGCGAAAAGACCCGATTGGCTTTGGCGACGTTGGTGACTTCGCGCGCGAACGTGCTGCTGCTTGACGAACCGACCAACAATCTCGATCCGGCATCCCGTGAAGAGATCCTCAAGGCCATCGCCAAGTATGAGGGCGCGATCGTGCTGGTCACGCACGATGAGGGTGCGGTACAGGCGCTTAACCCGGAACGCGTGCTATTGATGCCCGATGGCGACGAAGATTTGTGGAACGATTCGTATCTGGAACTGGTCGCTGAAGAGTAGCGGGGCTTTTCTTCCACCGGCCAGCCGGCAGGTTACGCCTGCACGTGCCTGGCGCTGTAGATGTCGGGTTCCACGTAGATTTCGAAGTTGTACCACGGTAGGGCGTTACGTACGGCCTGCTCGATCTTATCGACGGTTTCGACGTCGTAGTCGCGATCGAGCTTGCTGGTCTGCACCTTGACGCACAGTAGGATGTCGTCTTCCGACATGTGCACGGTTTGCATGTTCAATAGCCGCTCCACACCCGGCGTGGTGGTGACCGCGTTGACGATTTTCATACGGGTATCCGGCTCCACCGCCTCGCCGATCAGCAACGAACCCGATTTGAACGCCAGCAGCAGCGAGCTTGCGATCAGCACAAGGCCGACCATCAGACCGCCCAACGCATCGAACATCTCATTGTCAAGCAGAATCGCAAGTCCGATGCCGCCGCCTGCGAAGCCCAGGCCGATCAGGGCGAGCGTATCCTCCATAATCACCGAAGCAAGCTCAGCGGATTTGGTGTGGCGCCAGAACCGAAACATTCCCATACGCGGGGTGTCCGTGCGGTCCATGCGCTCATTGGCCTCCTTGACACTCTGGTGCAGGCCGTAGCCTTCGAGAACCGCACTGATTACCACCACGACGAACGCGACGAGCAATTCCATCCGGTTCACATCACGCAATGCCGGGTGCTCAACGATGGCGATGAGCTTCTTGACCGCTTCGGACGTCGAGAAGAATCCGCCGACGAAAAACAGCAACGTGGCCACGACGAACGATGCCAGATATTTGGCACGATACAAGCCAAACGGATGGTCGCCATCGGTTTGGCGCCGGGAGAACCGGCCACCGGCCATCAGCACGATTTCATTGGAACAGTCGGCGATGGAATGCACGGATTCGGACAGCATGGCGGACGATCCGGTGAAGAACGCCGCGCAGAGTTTCGCAATGGCGACGCCGATGTTCGCACCCAATGCCGCCTTGACGGCCGCACCCTGATGCTCGGTTTCCCGCACCTCCCCCGGCCTGCCCATGTCGATACCGTCATTTGCGGGGTCGTGCGACTCGCTCATTGCCTTTCCATTCCTTACGATGCGGTTGGTTGTCAGTCCCATTCAATCATGAGTACCGGTCATGCCGTCGCATTTCCTTCGAATATCAACCGAGACGGGCTTTCAGCCAGTCCCCTGCCATCGTTGCGGTGCATTCGGCCATGTAGGAGTAGCCGTAGTCGCTTGGATGGAAATTATCATGTGCGTAGAAACGCTCCTGATCGGCATGCACGTCTTCGTGGGTCATGTCGAGGAAGAGCACCTGCTTCTGTTCGCAGATGGCTTTGCTGGCGGCGGTCTGTTCGTCGGTCATACGCTTGATGACCTGACGCAATGCCTTACCTAAAGAGGGACTGCGGTAAAGCTGTCCTGCACTGAACACGACGATATTGTCACTGAGCCTCTTCGCCTCATCGATGGCCGCGGCCAGATCGGTCCGCCATTCCTCCAGACTACGTCGTGCCATCAAATCGTTGGAGCCGGCGCACAGCACCAGAAGATCGGCCCTGCCTTCGACCTCCGGCAACAAACGATAGCGTACACGGCGAACGGTGGCGCCGAGTTTGCCATAAGATTCCCATGCGATGGAACGATTCAGCACGCGGGAGAAAACAGCTGCCAGATCCGGAGTGAATCCATGCGCCTGATCATCGACGCCGCAACCGGCGATCATCGAATCGCCTATGGCCACCATGCGCAATGGTGCCGCCCGCGTATCCCCTTCGATGATGATGGTGCCGAAACGATCTCCGCCCGGTTCCTGATCAAGATGGATGCTGTGTTGCGCCCACCAAGCCTCCGCCAATACCAGAACGTTCATGATGGGCTCCCCTCTCGTTTCGATGTCCTGTATCGTACCGTAGTCGCACACAGGAACAGCGATGACCAAAAATCAACACATCAATCAAGGATGACCGTCCTTATTACGGCCAACGGGAATCACCGTCATCTCATATGTTTGACGGCACGACCGTCTGCTTCGGGGGTGTTGGGTATTGTTCTGTAGGTATTTGATAGTGACACTCGAAGGAGCATCCAATGGCGTATTCCCATAACGCACCGTTCCATGCCGATGTGGTCGGTTCCTACTTGCGCCCGTCCGAACTCAAGGTCGCCCGTATGGACTTCGCCGCCGGCACAATCAGTGCAGCCGAACTCAAGGCCGTGGAAGACAAGCTCATCACCGAGCTGGTGGCCAAGCAGAAAGCCGCCGGCCTGCATGTAATCACCGACGGTGAATTCCGCCGTGGCTGGTGGCATTTCGACTTCATGTGGGGCTTCAACGGCGTGGATCATGCGGCGGCCGCGCACCGTGTCGCCTTCCATGACGAGGTGACCCCGGCCGACACCGCCACCGTGACCGGTAAGATCACCGGCGAAAACCATCCGTTCGTCGAGCATTTCAAGTTCGTCAAGCAGTTCGAGGACGAAAACACCGTAGCCCGTCAGACCATGCCCTCCCCCGCGCAGACCCGTTTCGTGCTCACCGGCAACGCCTCTGCCTATCCGTACGACGAGTTCTACAGGAACGATGACGAACTGACCGATGATATCGTCGCCGCCTACCGTCGGGTCATCGCCGACCTGTATGCCGCCGGCTGCCCTCGCCGAA
>OAWN01000409.1_pt1 | contig 12620 bp, 9 predicted proteins | sample 1476801 | NCBI WGS metagenome assembly OAWN01 (sample SAMEA2580214, study PRJEB22360) | human gut metagenome | biome: human gut; feature: human-associated habitat; material: faeces | place: Denmark | collected 2008/2010 | reverse complement strand
CGACGCCCACCAGATCGCCAACGGCGTGACCGGAGACGCGGCTGCCTACGGCGGTCACCCGGCCGACGATTTCATGACCCGGCACGCAGGGATAGAGCGTCCCTGCCCACTCGGAGCGCGCCTGGTGCACATCCGAGTGGCAGACGCCGCAATAATCAATGGCGATCTGCACATCATCCGGCCCCGGCTCGCGGCGGGTGATGGCCATAGACCCCAACGGCTGGCTGGCCGAATTCGTTCCAATAGCGTTGATTTGCATAGCAAAACCTCTTCTACATAATGGCGTTGAATAAAACGGAGGGGGAGAGCGTTTTTTGAGCGGCAGGATCAAGCGTAGCCTGGTTGAGGCGCAATGGGAGGGGGAGAGCTCAAAGGGTTAAAGATGGGCTCACCCCCGCAAACGGAGTGCAGAAAATATCAGGGCGCGACGGGCGTCAGATAATCCAGCCGCAGCGGCCCGGCAAGCAGGCTATCCATCTGCGCAATAAAAGCCTGGAAGTGCGGCAGGGCGATATGCGCGTCCAGAGCCTCCTGATTGCGCCAGGATTCGCGCATATAGAACTTATCCGGCGCATCGCGCAGCTGAAACAGGGCGTAATCAAGATTGCCCGGCTCCTGACGCGTGGGCAACAGGAGCGCCCGCAGGGCCTGGCGCAGCGCGTCGTTGTAGCCCGGTTTCGCCGTCAGCACCGCGAGAAGTGAAATCGCCTCGCCGCTCATCTTAAAAGCCCTCCAGCACGATTTTGCCCACCGAACGCCCGGTTTCCAGCTGCGCGTGCGCTTTTTGCAGGTTGGCGGCGGTGATGGCGCCGTAGTGCTCGCCGAGGGTGGTCTTAATGGTTTTATCGTCAATCAGCGCCGCCACGCGGGTCAGCAGCTGATGCTGGGCGAACATGTCCGGCGTTTCGAACATTGAGCGGGTAAACATAAATTCCCAGTGCAGGGAGATGCTTTTCGCCTTCAGCGGCACCACGTCGAGGGTTTGCGGATCGTCGATTAGCGCCAGCTTGCCCTGCGGTGCGAGAGCGGCGATCAGCTGCGGATAGTGCTGGTCGGTATTGGTCAGGCTGGCGACGTGGGTTACCGCTTTGACGCCAATCCGCGCCAGCTCTTCAGCAAGCGGTTTGCTGTGATCGATAATATGATGCGCGCCCGCTTCCCGTACCCATTTCTGGCTTTCCGGACGCGAGGCGGTGCCGATAACCGTCATACCGGTGAGCTTGCTGGCGAGCTGGGTCAGTATCGAACCGACGCCGCCCGCCGCGCCGACGATCAGCAGCGTGTCGCCCGCGTTGCCGCCTTCCTCTACGCCAAGGCGGTGGAACAGCAGCTCCCATGCGGTGATGGCGGTGAGCGGCAGCGCGGCGGCGGCGGCGTTATCCAACGAACGCGGTTTGCGGGCGACGATGCGTTCGTCCACTAACTGAAACTCGCTGTTGCTGCCCGGACGGCCCAGCGCGCCGGCGTACCACACTTCATCGCCCGCGGCGAACAGGGTTACCGCGCTGCCGACGGCTTTAACTACGCCAACCGCGTCCCAGCCCAGCACGCGCGGGGTATCGGCGTTAAAGCCGGCGCGGACTTTGGTATCCACCGGGTTGACGGAAATGGCTTTCACTTCAACCAGCAGATCATGCCCCTCGGCAACCGGCTGCGGCAGCTCGATGTCGGTTAAAAAAGGAATGTTGCTGCCTTCGGTCGCTGCGCGAGTAATGGCGATCGCTTTCATACACTCTCCGGTTTTGAATGAGGTTCATCGTTTGAATGTATTGAGGATAGACCGCGGCACGTGGGGGAAAAATGGCCCGGCGGCGATAACAGTTATATTGAAAAAGTGAAAATCAGCGGACGCGATAAAAATCGAGCGTTACGCCGTCCTGGGAGCGGCCGCCGGAACAGATAAACAGCGAGGTGGTGAGCCAGCGCAGCGCCGGCGCATCCACTTCGAAAGTCGGTACGGTACGAAAATAGATCGCTTCCGGCGGTATATCGCTAAAAAAGCGCATATCGTCGCCAAAAAGACGTTCTTTATACTCTTCGGGTAGGCGTCGAATGCCGTTGTTTTCAATATATACCGTGCCTTCTTCCACGTGTAAGGCATAGCGCGCGGAGAGGCGGCAGGTGCCGTCAGGCTCGATGATCTGGCTGTCGACGCCGCCGGGTAAGACGTGGCCGTTGAGCTCACCGCTTACGATTCCGCTGAGGATAGGGATCAGCTGACGTTTCCCGCTCTGCGGGCTGCGGGAAACGATGACCGGTTTGTCGACCTGAATGGTGATAGAGAAGCTGTGTTTGAGTTCGGGTGTCATCATTGGTCTCCTTTTTAAGCCACGTTATCCCGTTAGTGTAAGGATTTAAAGGTGAAGGGAATAACGCAAACATTGGATGGAAATGATTGGCTGGGGAGATGGGATCTGAAATCGGCAGGCTTATTTTCGTTTATTTCGAATATTGAGAGTTTCGAATATTTCGAATATACTCGCCTGTATGACTCACAGGAGGCAATCATATGACTACACTGACTCATCTCAACCTTCCCGATCGCCAGGAGAGCGAACTTGCGCAGCGCGGACAGCGTGAGCTTGCGGCGTATCTTTCCACCAGGCTGGAAACACAGCGTATTGCCATTGTAGGAGAGGATGATAAAGCTCATACCATAGAGCTACCTACAAGTGCGCTGACATTGCTGATGGAGATATTGGGGGAGTTGGCTAGCGGAAATGCGGTACAAATCGTTCCCGTACATGCGGAACTCACAACCCAGGAGGCGGCAAATATACTCAATGTCTCTCGTCCGCATATGGTTAAGCTCCTGGAAGCGAGGAAGCTCCCATTTCATAAAACGGGGCGTCATCGCAGAGTGTTGTTTGCCGATCTTATGGAGTATAAGAAACGCAGGGAACAGGAGAGCCTGGACGCGATGCAATCATTGGCCGATCAGGCGCAGGACTTAGGGATGTATTAATGCGACATTCACCTTATCCGGTGATTTTAGATGCCTGTGTGTTATATCCGGCACGACTCAGAGATTTCCTGATGCACCTGGGGATTGCCGGGCTGTATCAACCAAAATGGAGCCGCTGCATTCAGGATGAATGGTGCAGAAACTTGATTGCTAATCGGCCTGACATTCTGCCAGAGACGCTTCAGCGTACTGTCAAAATGATGAATTCCGCCTTACCAGATGCCAATGTTACGGGATATAAGGGATTAATAAGTAATCTGCATCATAGCGCGCGAAAAAAAACCAAAGGGCGGCGGCCAGTCTCCGCAGTTTAAATACGCATTGATCCGGCATTGAAGGAACAACTGGATGCCGTGGCGGCGGAAGAGGGGGTGAGTCTCGCGAGCTGGTTTAAAGAACTGGCGAGAAGCGCGCTAAAAGCGAAAGGCATTGAACCGAAAGGCTGATTTTCTGGATAAGTTCACATGGATAAAAATGATTGAACTGGCGGAAGATCACAGGAGTTGAACCTGCCCGGGACCGCTGGCGGCCCCAACTGGATTTGAAGTCCAGCCACCTCACCGGAGATGACGATCTTCCGCGCCTCGATTGCTACATGGAGGCGGGCGCATTATAGCTACTTTCCTGCATTAACCACATCCCCCAAGGCACTTTTTTACTGCGAAAACTGGACTTTACAGAACCTTCTGAAACATTCCCTTGCAAAATCCGTGGCTTACACTTTTACACACTCTTTCAGGCTACCGGGATCACATAAAACAAGAAACGTAATTTGATTATGAGATATCGCAATTCATCTTACAGCGCGGATGGTTTACAAAGCATGTAACCGGTACCAACCCGCGGTAGCGCTGAGAGAAGAGTGTGCGATGAAAGATCATATTTTGTCCGTCAAAGAGAAGATTGGCTACGGCATGGGCGACGCCGCTAGCCACATCATTTTCGATAACGTCATGTTGTATATGATGTTTTTCTATACCGATATCTTTGGTATCCCTGCCGGCTATGTCGGTACCATGTTCCTGCTGGCCCGCGCGCTGGACGCGATATCCGACCCTTGCATGGGGCTGCTGGCCGACCGTACCCGCAGCCGATGGGGAAAATTCCGCCCGTGGATACTGTTCGGAGCGATTCCGTTCGGTCTCGTGTGCGTACTGGCCTACAGCTCGCCGGACCTGAGTCATAACGGCAAGCTGATATATGCCGCGGTCACCTACACGCTGCTGACCCTGCTCTACACCGTGGTCAACATCCCCTACTGCGCGCTGGGCGGGGTCATTACCGACAATCCGACGCAGCGCATCTCCCTGCAGTCCTGGCGCTTTGTGCTGGCGACGGCGGGCGGCATGCTCTCCACCGTCCTGATGATGCCGTTGGTGAACTTTATTGGCGGCGAAGATAAAGCGTTTGGTTTCCAGGGCGGCATCGCGGTGCTCTCGGTGATCGCGTTCCTGATGCTGGCGTTTTGCTTCTTCACTACCAAAGAGCGCGTCGAAGCGCCGCCGAGCTCTACCTCGATGCGGGAAGACCTGCGTGATATCTGGCGCAACGATCAGTGGCGAGTGGTTGGCCTGCTGACCATTCTCAATATTCTCGCGGTCTGCGTTCGCGGCGGCGCGATGATGTACTACACCACCTGGATTATGGGATCCGCGGGTCTGTTCACCGCCTTCCTCACCACCTACTGCGTCGGCAACCTGATTGGCTCGGCGCTGGCGAAGCCGCTTACCGACTGGAAATGCAAAGTCAGCGTTTTCTGGTGGACCAATGCTCTGCTGGCGGCGCTGAGCGTGGCGATGTTCTTCGTGCCGATGGACGCCGAAATCACCATGTTCGCCTTTATCTTCGTAATTGGCGTGCTGCATCAGCTGGTGACGCCGATTCAGTGGGTAATGATGTCCGACACCGTCGACTACGGCGAATGGTGTAACGGCAAACGCCTGACCGGCATCAGCTTTGCAGGCACCCTGTTCGTGCTCAAGCTGGGCCTGGCGCTGGGCGGCGCGCTGATTGGCTGGATGCTGGCGGGCGGCGGTTACGATGCCGCGGCCAAAACCCAGAACAGCGCCACTATCACCATCATCATCTCATTGTTCACCCTTGCTCCGGCGGTCTGCTACCTGCTGAGCGCGGTTATCGCGAAACGCTACTACACCCTGAAAACGCCGTTCCTGAAAAAGATGATGGCGGAACTGGCTCAGGGCGCGCGCCGCAACGAACACGACTTCACTTCAGCGCCGACAGGCAAAGAATTGCAAAACTAAGAGGAAGCTATTCATGAAAATCAGTGATGGAAACTGGCTTATTCAACCAGGGCTCAATCTGATCCAACCCGTGCAGGTCTATGAGGTTGAGCAGCAAGGTAACGAGATGGTCGTCTATGTGGCGTCTCGCGAAGTTCGCGAACGCGCCGCCCAACTGGACGTTCCGCTCTTTACCGTGCGCTTCTTCTCCCCACAGGAAGGGGTGATCGGCGTACGCATGGAGCACTTCCAGGGCGCACTGAACAACGGCCCGCATTACCCGCTGAACGTGCTGAAAGACGTGAACGTGGAGATTAATAATGGCGCTGAATATGCCGAGCTGAAAAGCGGCAATTTGACCGCACGCGTCACGAAAGGCGATTTCTGGTCGCTGGATTTTCTGCGTGACGGCGTGCGTATTACCGGTAGCCAGCTGAAAAATGACGGCTACGTGCAGGATACCAAAACGAATCGCAACTATATGTTCGAGCGTCTGGATCTCGGCGTCGGCGACACCGTTTATGGCCTCGGCGAGCGCTTTACCGCGCTGGTGCGTAACGGCCAGACGGTCGAAACCTGGAACGAAGACGGCGGCACCAGTACCGAACAGTCGTATAAAAATATCCCGTTCTACCTGACTAACCGCGGCTACGGCGTGCTGGTGAATCATCCTGAGCGCGTCTCTTTCGAAATCGGCTCCGAAAAAGTCTCGAAGGTGCAGTTCAGCGTCGAAGGGGAATACCTGGAGTACTTCGTCATCGACGGCCCGACTCCGAAAGAGGTGCTGAACCGCTATACCCGGTTTACCGGGCGTCCAGCGCTGCCGCCAGCCTGGTCCTTCGGCCTGTGGCTGACCACCTCGTTTACCACCAACTACGATGAAGCGACGGTTAACAGCTTTATTGACGGTATGGCAGAGCGCAACCTGCCGTTGCACGTGTTCCATTTCGACTGTTTCTGGATGAAAGCCTTCCAGTGGTGCGATTTTGAGTGGGATCCGGTGACCTTCCCTGACCCGGAAGGGATGATTAAACGCCTGAAAGAGAAAGGACTGAAGGTCTGCGTGTGGATCAACCCGTATATCGGCCAGCGTTCACCGGTGTTTAAAGAGCTCCAGGAGAAAGGCTATCTGTTGAAACGTCCGGATGGTTCATTGTGGCAGTGGGATAAATGGCAGCCGGGCCTGGCGATTTATGACTTCACCAATCCGCAAGCCTGCCAGTGGTATGCCGACAAGCTGAAAGGCCTGGTGGCGATGGGCGTAGACTGCTTCAAAACCGACTTCGGCGAGCGTATTCCGACCGACGTGCAGTGGTTTGATGGTTCCGATCCGCAGAAAATGCACAACCACTACGCCTTCATCTATAACGAGCTGGTGTGGAACGTGCTGAAAGAGACCGTTGGCGAGAAAGAAGCGGTGCTGTTCGCTCGTTCCGCCTCGGTGGGCGCGCAACAGTTCCCGGTGCACTGGGGCGGCGACTGCTACGCCAACTATGAATCGATGGCGGAAAGCCTGCGCGGCGGCCTGTCGATCGGCATGTCCGGTTTTGGGTTCTGGAGCCACGATATCGGCGGCTTCGAAAACACCGCGCCCGCCCACGTCTACAAGCGCTGGTGCGCCTTCGGCCTGCTGGCGAGCCACAGCCGTCTGCACGGCAGCAAATCCTATCGTGTGCCATGGGCCTACGATGACGAGTCCTGCGACGTGGTGCGCCACTTCACGCAGCTGAAATGCCGCATGATGCCGTATCTGTACCGTCAGGCGGCGCTGGCCAACGAGTTCGGTACGCCGATGCTGCGTTCGATGATGCTGGAGTTCCCGCACGACCCGGCCTGCGACTATCTGGACCGGCAGTACATGCTGGGGGATTCGGTGCTGGTGGCGCCGGTGTTTAGCGAAACGGGCGACGTCCAGTTCTGGCTGCCGGAAGGCCGCTGGACCCATCTGTGGCACAACGATGAAGCGCAGGGCAGCCGCTGGCATAAGCAGAATCATGATGTGCTGAGCCTACCGGTGTACGTGCGTGACAACACCCTGCTGGCGTTGGGCAACAATGACCAGAAACCGGACTACGCGTGGAATGAAGGCACCGCCTTCCAGCTGTTTAATCTCGAAGATGGGCGCGAAGCGGTCAGCCAGGTGCCGGCAGCGGACGGGTCGGTGGTCTTTACCCTGAAGGCGAAACGCCAGGGCAATGTCATTACCGTCAGCGGTGACGGCGAGGCCAGCGGCTGGACGCTGTGCCTGCGCAATATCCAGCAGGTAGCGAGCGTGCAGGGCGGTGTTCAGGCAGGCAGTGAGCTGGGCGTGGTGGTGACCGCGCAGGGCAATGCGTTGACCATCACGCTGTAAGTTTTTGCTTCCTGAAGCACGGGTTCACAGCCATCTGCGGACCCGTAGCCCGGCAAGGCGCGACAGGCGCCGCCTCCGGGGAATGTGCCGAACCTGATGCATCTGCGCTGCTGCTCCCCGGCTCGCGCTGCGCTTAGCCGGGCTACGGATCCTGTGGGCCAGGTAGCACGGACAAGGCGCGACAGGCGCCGCCTCCGGGATACAGGCGCAATGTAGCTTCAGGTTATCCTCCCCGGTGGCGCGACGCTTACCGGGGCTACAGGCTATGCCCTCTTCGTTTGCGGAGAGGTTTTTTTATTCCATTTCTTCTGAAAAAGTAACGTTCATTTCATTCTGGTGATTCACCCCACAGACACTCGCGCCGTCAGGTGATAGCGTAGTTTGCCGCTGAGAGGAGCCCGGAATGGATTTAGAAAACATCTTTCGTGACGTTAAGCTAAGCAAAACCGAAATGACCGTGCTGCGTTTTATTCAGAATGACCCTGAGCAATGCGTACGCGAGGGCATCCGCGCCGTCGCGGAACACTGTTATAGCAACCCTTCCTCGCTAGTGCGGCTGGCGAAGAAACTGAAATTCAGCGGCTGGCTGGAGCTGGTCTATTTTATTAAATTCAATATCACCATGCCGAAACTCGATGTCACCAACGATATCGACTACATGAGCATTCAGCCGATAGAGCGGATAACTTCTCTACTGGAAAGCCTGCAACATCATCGCATTTTGATTCACGGCAGCGGCTTTTCGCAGCTGATCGCCCAGTATATTTACAATAAATTTTTGGTGACCGGGGTAAACGCCAGCCTGGCGCTATGGCCGGATTACGAAATTCTTGAGCAGAAGAACGCCGCTAAATTTGATTCGATCTGGATTATTTCCAAATCCGGGCGTAGCAGTTCGGCGCTGAACTGGGTGAAGGCGCTGGAAGGGAAGAAGATTAATCTGGTCTGCTTCACCGGCGATTATCAAAGCCCGCTGGCGCAGGCGGCGGATACGGCGTTTATTATTCACGATCCGCAGAAATTCGATGATGATATTTACTGGAGCAACCCGTTTTTTGGCTACTGCATACTCGGGTTTGAGCGGCTGCTGAAGATGTGGTTTACACACACGGGGATCCCCGGAGGCGGCGCCTGAGGCGCCTGTCCGGGCTACCGCCCCGCAGGCGGTGGTGAACCCGTAGCCCGGTCAGCGCAGCGCCACCGGGAGGAGTGCGGTGGCGCGAGGGTGGGATTATTGCCAGTCGGCGAACTGCTTATCATCGAGATAAGCTTCAACAAGCGCTTTTGCCAGCGAATAAGAGCCGACCAGCGGATGCGCCATCAGCGCCCGTACCGCCAGTGACTTATCCCGCTGCAGAATCGCCGCCACCGCCAGCCGCTCATACTCCTTCACGCTGGCGATCATGTTTTTCTGCGCTGTCGGCACATGCTTCGGCGTCACCGGCTTCAGGCCCTCTTTACTGAGATCGCAGCTGATCTCAATCACGTCGTCCTGGCGCAGGAAGTCCAGCGTGCCGTTGTTGGGCATCGACACCACAATACGCTTGGTGGTGGTGCTGTTGACCGCCTCCAGAATATCCAGCGCCACCCCTGCGTAGCCGCCGGTATCCGGCTCCTCGATAAACTGCTTTAAGGTTAACGGCTCGCGGGTATGGAATTTTTCCTGCTGCGACTCGTTCTGCATATAGCTATTTTCCCGGCGCAGATAGTGCTTCATCCAGATGGTAAACGCCGCTTCCGGGTTGGCTTTCACATCCACGGTCCGCAGCTCTTCGCGCATATCGTGATTGATACGGGCAATCTGCTCGCCGCGGGTTTCCGCTGCGTTCTGAATCGCTTTTAAAGCCACTTCTCGATAGTAGTAGTAGTAAAGATATTCATTAAGCAGTTGCTTATCGCATAGCTGAACCAGCTCCGGCGAAAAATACTGCATCGCCGTCTTACGATACAGCTCAGGACTGGTAATCAGGCGCTCGGTGACATCCTCGCCGCTTACGGTGAAGTGGGTAAACCAGGAGAAGTGGTTCAACCCGTAGCACTCAACGCCGAGATCGCGCTCGTCGCAGCCGAGGATTGCCGGCAGCTCGCGAATCAGCTCCGACGGCGCGTCGCAGATGCCGTACACCCGGCGCTTAAAGCCGGATTTGATAATCGCCTCGGTGACCAGCCCTGACGGGTTAGTGAAGTTAAAAAGAATAGCGTCTTCGGCGGCGTGCTCTTCAATCAGGCGGCAGTAGTGAAGAATCGCCGGAATGGAACGCATCGCCATGGCGAAACCGCCTGCGCCGGTGGTCTCCTGGCCCAGGGTGTTGTGCTGCAGGGCGATACGCTCGTCGCGAATGCGACTCTCATCGCCGCCTACCCGCAGGGTGGTGATGACATAGTGGCTATTTTTGAGTGCCGGCACCGGGTCGCTGGTTACGCTGAAGTGAATATCCGGGCGAATCGTATTAAACACATAGCGGGCGATTTCGCCAAAAATTGCCAGATTCTCAGCGGAGCTGTCGAGAAATACAACTTCCGTTAAACCAATGCGGTGCGCGTTATATGCCAGAGATTTTGCCAGGAATGCAGAGCGAACGCCGCCCCCGCCTAACACGGTTAATTTCATAAACAACTCCTAATTAATTTTCTGCTAGCCAGCTATCAACCCGGGAACGGACCTGTCCCACTTTGACGCCGTAAATAACCTGAACTTCATTTCGATTTCGTACTACGCCGTTTGCACCGGTGCTTTTTAATATTGCATCATCAACTAAATCCATATTGTGAATAGCGACGCGCAGGCGGGTAAAACAGTTGTCGACGGAAATAATATTCGCTTTGCCGCCTAAGCCATTAATAATCTCGTTGGTCACCGACTGCGGTTCGCCCATTTTTTTACGATAATCAGCTTTGCTATATAACTTCACGTTTTCATCATCTTCACGGCCCGGCGTTTTGAGATTCAACTTAACGACCAGCGTGCGGAAGATAACGTAGTAGACGGCGAACTGGCCGATCCCGATGAGCACGTAGCCGGGCCAGCGGGTCAGGGCGACCGGCAGCGGCAGGTTGTAAATCAGAAACTCAATCAGCCCCGAGGCGCCCCAAGGACGGACGGTAAAGATGTCGCAAATCGCCTGCGAAGCTGCGGTTAAGGTAGCATGGATCACCCACAGCAGCGGGGAAACGAACAGAAAGGAAAACTCAATCGGCTCGGTGATACCGGTGAGCATGGAGGTGATAATGGCCGGTAGCAGAATCGCTTTAGCCATCATTTTTTTCTCCGGTTTCGCCGTATGGTAGAACGCCAGCGAGGCGCCGGCCAGGCCGAAGATGGTGGTCATCCCCTGCTGTGAGAAACGCAGCGCCTCGTTCATCACCGGCGTCAGATCCGGGTGACGCATATAGGCGAGGAAAATCGCCTGGGTTCCGGAGACTATCTGCCCGTCGACGTTCAGCGTGCCGCCGATTTGCGTGAGCTGGAACGGCGACCAGACGAAGTGGTGCAGGCCGGTGGGGATGAGGAATTTTTCAAAGAAGCCGTAAACGAAGACCCCCGCCACGCCGGCGTTTTTCATAAAGCCGGTCAGCGCCGCGATGCCGTGGGTCATAAACGGCCAGATCCAGGTAAAAGCGATGGCGTAGAAAATGATGACCGGCGTCATCGCCACCAGCGTCAGCTTGGCCCCGCCGTACATGGAGAGCGCGCCGGGTAGCTCAATAGTCGATACTTTGTTATGCACCCAGGCGATGGTGCAGCCGAGAATAATGCCGAGGAAAACCCCCATATCGACCACCACAAAGCCCAGCAGTTGGGTTTGCCCGGTGCCGTAATATTCGCCGTTAATTTTTTCCGCCAGGCCGTGAGTATGCTCCAGCCAGGAGTGGTTGGCGCCAAGAAACATAATAAAACACATCACTGAAACCAGCGCGACTTCGGTTTTTTTATCTTTTGCCAGGCCATAGCTGATGCCGACGCAAAAGAGTAATCCCAGATTGCCGAATAAAGGCCAGAAGGTATCGCCGAGTAGCTGTCCAAGCTGGTGTAAAAAGCTGGTCTCTGAAATTAATGTTGGGTTGGTTAAGACTGAGCTGAGTGCCAAAATTAAGCCGATGACCGGCAAGAACAATACTGCACCGATCATTGCTCTGGAGAATTTTTGCATATTCTCCAGAATACGTTGACGTATTACGGACATGGTCGTTCCTTTATTTTTGTATACCCGTCATACTTCAAGTTGCTTATGTGTTAGCTACGCTCGCTCACCCCAGTCACATAGTTATCTATGCTCCTGGGGACTCACTCCCTTGCCGCCTTTAAGCAACTCGAATTATTTTGGGTATAGGTTCAGGGACTTTAATTATTTTTTTCGCTTCCAGTATTTTTGTTATAGCAAGTCCGCTATTTGAAAGGAACAGGTTGCGGAAAATAGGTACAAATAGCCGCTAAATGGCAACAGGTTTCACCATTAAGGATATTATATGACCCTCACCCCAAACCTCTCCCTGAAAGGGAGAGGGGGTCGATCGGTGTGGGCATAAAAAATAAAGAGTGCAGAGGGCGGTTCCCTCTCCCCGGCGGGGAGAGGGTTAGGGTGAGGGGAAACTAGGGGGTAGACATTATCGGAGCAGAAGGAGCCTGAGCGCTGGTAACTTCACCGTTGCGCATGACCTGCGCTACCTGCTGTTTCTCCATATTGACTGCGCTGAGCTGACCGTTAACGGTTGGCTTCAGCGGCGCATCTGGCAGCACGCTGCCGGTCGCCGTTAGCTGGAGATTACCATCGCCGGATATCGGCAGCGCTGGCCAGCCCCAGGCCTGCAAAATATTTAGCGGCACGCCGCGACCGCTCAGGCTCAGATTGACCTGACGCTGCGGAAGCTGCGACACCGCCGCGGTGGCTTGCAGGATCCCACGCTCGGTAAAGGCGCTGAGCTCGTTAACGTTCACCGTTGAGGCATTGGCGCTCAGCTTCAGCGACGGGCGGCGGACGTCAATACGATTAAAGGTCGCGGCGGCGGCGTTCAGCGTCGCGCTACCGTTCCACACGCCCCAGCTGCGGTTTTTCACCAG
>OAWN01000398.1_pt1 | contig 13192 bp, 13 predicted proteins | sample 1476801 | NCBI WGS metagenome assembly OAWN01 (sample SAMEA2580214, study PRJEB22360) | human gut metagenome | biome: human gut; feature: human-associated habitat; material: faeces | place: Denmark | collected 2008/2010 | reverse complement strand
TAATCTGGCATGACAAACTCCTCAGTCGGTTTTCCACAATTCTACCAGATTCAGCGGATGCTAGACAGGTTCTTAGCGGATATTAGTAAACGGACCCATGATAAAGGGATGCGGTTCGGACTTTGGTTCGAGCCAGAAAATATTTCAGCCGATTTCGAACTTTATCGGGCCCATCCTGACTGGGTGTTAGGCGTACCAGATCGTGGCCGAACGTTATCGCGGAACGAATACGTGCTTGATTTCAGCCAACCGGATGTTGTCGACAATATTTTTGAACAAATGACCGCAGTTCTTGATAAAGTGCCCATTGATTATATCAAGTGGGATATGAACCGCAATTTAACGGAAGTCTATTCGCCACATAGCGATTCAGCTCATGAAGGTGAGACTAGCCACCGCTTTATCTTAGGTGTATATGACTTGATGGAGCGTTTAACGAAACGCTATCCACAGATTTTATTTGAAGGCTACTCTGGCGGTGGTGGCCGCTTCGATGCTGGTTTAATGTATTATATGCCACAGAGTTGGCCATCTGATAATAATGACCCGATTGAACGGCTCAAAATTCAATATGGGACTTCACTCGTTTATCCAATTTCTGCAATTACCGCCCATGTTGGGACGAGCCCGGATGAATTGTTAGGACGGTCAACGTCGATGAAGATGCGTGGTGCTGTGGCAATGAGTGGTACCTTGGGCTATGAACTGGACGCGGCCCAACTAAGTGATGCGGACAAGCAGGCCGTTATAAGACAGGTTGCCTTCTATAAGCAGCACCGTGAGTTAGTTCAATACGGGACCTTTTATCGATTAGAGAGCCCGTTTGAATCTAATACGGTCGCGTGGATGTTTGTTAGTCCGGATCAGAAAGAAGCTTTGCTGTTCACCTTCGTTATTTTAGGTGCAGTTCAACCAGAACCGCATATTACGAAGTTAGCGGGATTAGACCCTCAGCAGACCTACGTTGAGACCGACACAAACAAAATGTACGGTGGCGATGAATTGATGCAACTAGGACTCTACACGACTCCCGTTCAAACTAGTGACTTTACGGCGCAGGTACATTACTTCAAGGATAAGGACTAAGCTCAGCCATTAAACATATTAAAACTTAATCATCGTTAATCTAAAAGAACGCTCTGGCAAATAACCTGCCGGAGCGTTCTTTTGAAATCAAATTAATTTTTAGAAATGAATGTTAAAGCTGAAGTCAATGTCTTGATCAGCGAGGATATGATATGGGGCTTCTACGTCCGTTCCCCAACTATCAATGCCACCGACCCCACGAACGGCACCGTAGATTGATAAGACCGTTCGCCGTGCTAATGGTAATTCTTCCATGTGTGTTGCGTTTTCTAGTTCAGCAGCGGTATAGGGAAGGCAGCTGAAGGCGAATGGTGCATCGGCTTGGCTAAATGTCAAACTGAATGGTGTGTTGTCGTGGTCAGCGTTATTTTGTGTTGTTGATCGCGTTACTGTCACTTGTTCAGTTTGCATGTGCATGCCGCATTCTTGTGGGACCAAGTATGGTGTGACTGGCAGACTGTCAACGTGGAATTGCCCGTGTGTTGCGCCAGCCAGCCGGTCAGGATAAGTCTCACCGGACAAACCGGTATAGTCGAAGCCGGTCGCGGTAGTCGGCATGATAAACCGCAGACCAAATGCGGGTAGCTCTGGCAAATCAGACTGACCGCTATAATGGGTGGCGATATTGATCTGACCGTCTGCTGTCACCGTATAAGTCACTGTGACGATGGTACTAGGAACGGTCGTGGTAACGAAGTGGTAAGCCAGAGAGACTTTCGTGGCGATTTCGTGATACGTGTATTTGTTATTGAGTGGCGCGATTGGTAACGGTGTGACTGGTTGGTCGTCAACCGTCAATTCGATATCTTGACAAGTTGAGAACTTATCGGCCGCGTACCACTGTGCGGATTTGACTGAAAAGCCGCTACCGTGATCATTATCGGTTGTCGCCCGCCAAAAGATGGGCGTGGGTGTACGATAGAGCCACTCTTTATCGTTGACGACGAGTGATTCAAGTCCGCCACGTTCGTAGCTAAAGAGGTAGTGGAAATTAGCCCCCTGTAGTCCTAAACTCCCGTCGCCGTAAATAACGTGTAGTTGATTATTTGTGTAAGCCATAATAATATTTCACCTCTTGCATTGCTGGTTTTGGTGTCCGGTCGGCAAACATTAAGCCGTCACCGGAGAATTCATAATCGGAGTGGCGGTCGTCGAAATCCCCGCCATACCGGAGCACGTCTTGGTCGGTGATTGGGTCATGAACGAAGAGTGCTTGATCAATAAAGTCCCAAATAAAGCCACCTTGATACATTGGATACTTGTCAATCAAATCATTATATGATTGCATACCGCCCAGAGAATTCCCCATGTCATGCATATATTCACAATCTAGGAAAGGTTTGGTTGGGTTATCTTCCAAGTAAGCTACAATATTTTGGGGCTTTTCGTACATCCGACTTTCAACATCAGAAATGCGATCTTTTAATTCTGGTGTGTAGACAACGCCTTCGTAGTGGACGAGTCGTGAATCATCGTGTTCTTTATAAAAAGCCTGCATCGCCGCGATATCTTCGCCAGCATACGATTCATTGCCAAGTGACCAAAAAATGATCGATGGGTGGTTTTTAAACCATTCGTAGTTTGAACGGGCCCGGTCGATCACCGCTGCTAACCAGTGTGGATTATCGCCAGGAACATTGTAAGAAGGCTCGATAGCCCCCATCTTTTGCCATGACCCGTGCGATTCGAGGTTGTTTTCGGCCATTAGGTAGATACCGGCCTCGTCACATAATTGATACCAAGGTAATTGATCAGGATAATGGCAGGTCCGATCGGCATTGATATTGTTAGCTAACATGGTTTGGATATCAGCGCGCATATCAGCCATACTGATAACGCGACCGGTGTGGGCGTTCCATTCGTGCCGGTTAACTCCGTTGATCACCAACCGTTTATTGTTGACGTAAATGACTTTGTCATCGCGCAGCTCGACCGTCCGGAACCCAAACTGATATGGGACGACTTCCAAGAGTTGGTGATCAGCATCGTAAACTTCAATTGTCAATTGATAGAGATACGGCGTTTGTGGTGACCACAAGTGCAGTTGGTCGAATAACATAGTATCAAAGGTTACACTGCCACTACCGGTTTGCGTTTGACTCGTCAGTACTCGCCCGTCATGGTCTTTAACGGTCAGCGCTAAAGTGGCTGGTTCGCCGGTTACTTTAGTAGTGATGTTGAGCTCACCACTTTTGAGATTGGCATTTGGAACTGGTCGGATGTCCAAATCAGTAATATGGCTAGCAGGCTCCGCCAGTATATTGACGTCACGGAAAATACCAGAGAAACGGAACATATCTTGGTCTTCAATAAAGGCAGCAGTACTGCGTTTGTAGACCCGAACCGCTAAAACGTTACCTTGGTCCTGAATATACGGCGTCAAATCAAATTCTGAAGGGGTGAAACTATCTTCAGCGTAGCCAATAAAATGGCCATTTAACCAGACGTACAGGGCTTCTTCTACCCCTTGGAACTGAATGATAATACGTTGCCCTTTAAAAGCATCGTCGAGATCGAAGGTTTTGAGGTACGAGCCGACGGTGTTGTCCGCAGCGTCGCTGAATAGGCCTGGTGTTAATTGATCTTGATTGAGGGTATACGGTGGGCGACGGTAAATTTTACCTTCCCATGGGTATAGCGTGTTAATGTATTGAATTTGACCATAGCCGGCTAGTTCAATATGACCGGGAACTTGAATCGTATCAAAGTCGGTTGCATCGAAATCGGGTTGATAAAAATCAACTGGGCGTTCAGCCGGTGTCTTGGCGAAGTTAAAACGCCAAGCGCCATTGAGACTCTTGATGAAGCAACTACCCGTTTTGAATTCTGCTGTGTCGTGATAATAATGGTGATCACTATGTGCAGGTAATTGGTTGACCCGGAAGACTTCTGGGTCATCTAACCATTGAAGATTAGCTTGCATGAGGAAGCTCCTTTCAAAGTTACATAAATAAAAAACGCTTACAATTATCATAAAACAAAATATTAAATTTATATATGTCATTATAGTTAAATTTTAACTAAATGACAACGACTACTGACAACGACAACGGGCGATAAGAAGAATTTGAATCGATAACGTGATAAATTTGTAAAACGTTACCAAATATTGTTCTAAAGGTCTTTTGGGGTGTTGACAACAATCAAAAAAATCATTATAGTCAAACCTGATAAAATTTTAGTAAAACTATTTAAGGAGGGATTTTTCATAAATACTAGCGACTTAAAACAGGAGTTTACCAAAGCCTTTGATACCAAGCCAGAACGGGTCTTTTTCTCACCTGGTCGAATCAACTTGATCGGTGAACATACTGATTATAATGGGGGCCATGTTTTCCCATGTGCGATTACAATCGGGACATATGGTGTTTATGCACCCCGGACAGATACGACAGTGCGGATGTACTCAGCTAATATTCCAGATGCTGGGATCGTCACGTTTGATGTCAACGACCTTTCATATGACAAAGCCGCTGGTTGGACAAATTATCCTAAGAAGCTGTCCAAGATCTATGATTTTTGATTTACTTCTATGTAAAAAGCAAGTTTAAGCTACGAAAAATTATCCCGGCAATATTACTCGGCAACAATTTGAATTAATTCGACCAGCTTTAGAAAATTTTCGTAAGCGAACTAAGCCTCGAAAATATGACCTCTACGAGGTCTTCTGTGCGGTCCTATATGTCTTGAAAACCGGTTGCCAATGGCGTCAAGTCCCCGGTGATTTCCCAGAATGGCGGTCAGTTTACAACTATTACAAAATTTGGTCAACTAAAGCTGAGCCTACGGCTGATTCTTTATTGGAACAAGTTTTAAAAAAATTGTCATTGCTCGGCGAACTTAACAAGGACGTTCAGCTTTAACTTCCTTTATTATCGTTGACGCTCAGAGCGTCAAAAACACCGCTACTGCTGAAAACAGAGGTTACGACGCTGGTAAGAAAATCTCGGGGATTAAGCGCCATCTGGTAGTTGATATGAATGGCTTTCCGCAGGCCATTCATATGACGCGAGCGAACGTTTCTGATCGAGACGGGGCCAGTGCAATGATCGCTTTACATGCCATGCATTCACGCCAGGTTCAAAATGTCTTAGAACCTGTCTAGTATCTGCTGAATCTGGTAGAATTGCGATTATGATTTATTACGGTCATGAGGGGGGGATGGAAGAAAAAGATGCCGTTATTAAGTGGACTTCTAGTTTGCCACAAAAGGACTGGGAAGTGACTTCTTATGCACCTCTTAACCAAATTCATACGCCACCGATTTTAGTGTTAATTGAAAAAAGAGTAAAATAGAGATATGCTTAATTTTTTAAGTAAAAAATTATTTTGAAGAGGTGAATATAAACATGCAAGGAGTTCTTTTCGCGCTTGTTCCAATTTTTGCTTGGGGTTCTATCGGAGTTGTAGCTAATAAAATTGGTGGTGATGCTAATCAACAAACACTTGGAATGACTTTGGGCGCTTTTGTTTTTGCACTTATTGTTTTCTTATTCCGCATGCCAACGTTGACATGGCAAATTTTCTTAATTGGATTTATTGGTGGATTGTTTTGGGCAATTGGACAATTTGGTCAGTTTAATTCAATGAAATACATGGGTGTTTCAGTAGCGAGTCCACTTTCATCAGGAAGTCAATTAGTAATTGGTGGATTGCTTGGGGTTTTTGCTTTCCACGAATGGACAAAACAAATTCAATTTATTCTTGGATTTACTGCGATGGCTGTTTTGATAGTTGGGTTCTATTTCTCAGCTAAACGTGACCCAGAAAATGCAGTTGTTGAAGAAGGACGTAATTATACTAAAGGATTGATTGCTTTAACTTACTCAACCTTGGGATATGTTATCTATGTTATTCTTTTTAATAACTTAGCAGTACTTTGGTTCAATGTTCATTTTGATACACTGACAATTATCTTGCCAATGTCAGTTGGAATGATCTTTGGAGCACTTGTGATGGGTCGTTTCAAAATTAAAATGGAAAAATATGTTTATCAAAATATGATTAATGGAGCAATGTTTGGTGTAGGTAATATCTTTATGCTTATGGCTGCAAGCGCTGCTGGTAACGCGATTGCCTTTTCATTCTCACAATTAGGTGTTATCATTTCAACTATTGGAGGAATTCTCTTCCTTGGTGAAAAGAAAACCAAAAAAGAATTGGTTTATGTTGGAATTGGGATTGTTCTGTTCGTAACAGGTGCAATTTTACTTGCAATTGTAAAATCTAAAGGATAATAAAAAAGCTATCAGTAAATTGACGGCTTTTTTTGTGAGTTAATTTTCTGACAAGTTTTCTGTCAGTAAAATTTTAGAGTTTTTCATTAACGAAATTCACAAAATGATTCCAAAAAACCTTTGGAGCACTACTGCGAGGGACAGTTTTCTTGGCAACCAATGGAATTTGTTCTGCTGTACAATTTGGAAGATAGCCTAAGAACCTGTCTAGTATCTTTTAAGAACTATCTTCAGGAAGGCCAATACAACCATTTGAAGACTGCTGTTAAGGGCACGTTCACAGTTTTTCCAAAGTCGCCGACATTTGTCTAGCCAACTCCATGAACGTTCAACGATCCATCGTTGCGGTAACACCGTGAACATATGCAACTCGTTGCGTTTAGCTACCGTTGTCTTAGTATTCAAAATGAGCTTCACCTGATCCGCAAAGTCATTGCCAGTGTAGCCACCATCAACCATGACATGCTGAACCAGCTCTAAATTTTGGCTAGCCAAACTAAACATAGCCAATGCACCTGAACGATCTGATACATTAGCTCGTGTCACGAGAATGGCTTGTGGTAAACCATTAATATCAACCGCCATATGACGCTTAATCCCTGAAATCTTTTTGCCGCCATCGTAGCCACTATTTTTCGTTAAATCAGTGGTTTTAACACTTTGAGCATCAACAATCACAAACGACGTTCGGGCCGATCGGCCCTGTGCAAAGCGATAGGAAGCAACAGTTTTTTTTAAAGCCTTTCTAATAGCGAATCAGCTGTCGGGTCTGGTTTATCTCGCCACATATCGTAATAGCGGTAGACAGTGTGCCATTCCGGGAAATCGTGCGGTAATTCACGCCATTGACACCCTGTAGTAAGCGAGTAAAGGATGGCATTGAATACGTCATAAAGATCATAACGACGCGGTCTTGTATGCTTGCGGAAGTTTTCTAAATCAGGTTGTATTAACGCAAATTGCGCTCGAGAAATATTGCTTGGATAATCTGGCATGACAAACTCCTCAGTCGGTTTTCCACAATTCTACCAGATTCAGCAGATACTAGACAGGTTCTAAGCGCCATCTGGCAGTTGATATCAATGGCTTTCCGCAGGCCATTCACATGACGCGAGCGAACGTCTCTGATCGAGACGGGGCCAGTGCAATGATCGCTTTACATGCCATGCATTTACGCCAGGTTCAAAATGTCTTAGTTGATGGTGGTTATTCAGGCGTTAATTTTCAGCTCGATGTAGCCAGTAATTTAAACGCAACCGTGCAGGTTGCGAAGCGCAATGAGTTGCATCGATTCGAAGTCATGCCCCAACGTTGGGTAGTCGAACGATCTTTTAGTTGGCTAGAGAATTGTCGGCGACTTTGGAAAAATTGTGAGCGTCAATTAACCACCAGTCTGCAAATGGTCGTTTTAGCGTTTTTAGCACTATTACTTAAGAGATTTTAGACAGCTTCTAACACTTTTAGTATAGAAGGGTAATGTTTTTGCTTGGTATTGATTGGGTAAAGAAATGGTAAAAAATAAGAGCGCGACAAGACCCGGGTTGACCCCAGAGCATAAGGCAGAAAATCCAGTAGCGAACGGTTTTTGTTCGTTACTGGATTTTTTGTCTTATGTGGCCGGGGTCAGGGTCGTCGGAGCGTATTTCAGAAGCCGAAGGGTGCTCAAAATAGCATAACTGCTCAACTATACACATTCCAAAAAAAGTCCCCCACCCAGCAGCAAGTCACTCACCCATCACATCTTCCGCCAGACCTTCAGCATAATCAGCATCGCCACAATCAAGGCGACAGAAATCCCCAAAGTCAGCATCCAAGCATATTGCATCCCGGCTAACGGGAGTTTCACGTTCATCCCATAGAATCCGGTAATGATCGTTGGCACAGCCATGGTCAGTGACCAAATTGTCAAAAATTTCATTGTATCGTTCAGGTTGTTATTAGCAAGGCTGTTGAAGGTATGATCGATTCGGTCAACGACTTGGGTTTCAATCTCAAACATCCGTTGGACCTGTTCTCCTTCAATTTGCACGTCTTCGAATAAATCAATTTTATCTTGGTCAGCACCGACACCAAAATGGGTCTTTGGCAAACGATCGAGTTCACTGAGATTGGTTTGGACCGCGCTGGACAAAAAGGTCAACGTCTGTTGAAGATATGAAAGTGAAACCAAGTCACTGTTCTTCGTCTTCCGGTTCAACATTTTATCCAAATAGTTGCGTTTCTTGGTAATGCCGCGAGAAATTGGGATAAAGCTGTCAACAACTGTAAACAGTGTTTCCAGAATAAATGCATCGACGCTCTTAACCTCGGGATTATCCAATGCCGAGTAAAGTGCCGTGTTGACTTCAGGTATGTGGCTTTGATTAAACGTGAATAAAACGCCCTTATGGAGCAACATGCCAAATGGCTGGGTAATGTATCTCAGCGCATCTTTGTCGAGGGCATACGGCGCCAGAAAGATGAATAATTGGTCGTCCTCATTGATATCATAAACATAATTAGTACTTTCATCATTATCAGTGACGTACTCAATAATATCTTCATCGACGCCATACTGATCTTCGAGGGTTGCCCGTTCTTCGGCATTGATTTGAATCGTTTCAATCCATTTGGTTCCATTGATTGTCTTTTCGGGTTTGATCATTTAGTAATCCCCCTGTTAGTTATTAACCTCTATTTTAGACTAAAAGAAAAGAAGCCGCAGACAAATTTTTAAATTGTCAACGACTCCCAACTGCTAAACACTTTTATAAAGAATATAACGGAAACCTACTTATTTTTTATAAAGGTCTTTAAACGGTTATTTCAGCAAGCCAACCGTCTGGAGAATCAAGTAGATGTTCAAGGTTACCAGCACAATGGTGGCAAACCAAGCAGCGTACTTGACCCAAGTATGATTGGCGAACTCACCCATCAACTTCTTGTTACTGGTGAACATGACCAGTGGGATGATGGCAAACGGTAAAGCAATACTCAGGAACACTTGTGATGCCGTCAGTAATCCTTCAATCTTAGCCTCATTGCCATGATAGTAAATGACAAAGATCAAAACTGGTGTGAGAAACTGTTTAGTATCTTTTGAGAAGTAACCTGATAAAAGCTAACGAAACCATCATGAGACTAGTGTTGAGCTTACGCTCACAGTTACGCCATAAACGATGATAATTTCCCAACCAACTTAATGAACGTTCAATGAGCCACCGTTGGGGGATAACCGAAAATTGGTGTAACTCATTTCTTTAACGACGATTACCTTGGCTGAGGTTAAACTGCTAATCTCATTGGCAAAATTTTGGCCGGTATAACCACTATCAACCATCATGGTTCGAACCAATTTAAACTGCTCTAAATTAAGGGTGACGAGTGCAATCGCCCCGTTACGATCAGTGATGTTAGCCCGGGTAATATGGATAGCTTGGGGGAATCCATTGATGTCAACGGCTAAATGGCGCTTAATGCCGGAAATTTTCTTGCCACCATCGTAACCCTTATTTTCAGCGGTAGCGGTGTTCTTAATGCTTTGGGCATCTAAAATGACGAACGAAGTTCGGGCTGACCGCCCTTGCCTTAATCGTCGATCAGCGACAATTTTTTTAAAACCTGAGTTAATAAAGCTGGTTTATCAGGGGTGGGGGCTTTTGACCAACTCATCCAATAGTAGTAAACGGTGGACCACTTTGGATAATCAGCCGGCAAATCACGCCAAGTACAGCCATTTTTAAGGACATAGAGCATGGCACAGAAGATATCATAAGGATCAATGTGTTTTGGGTGAGTGCGTTTTCTTGAAGCTTCCAGATCCTGACGGATCAAATCGAATTGTTGCCGAGAAATATCGCTTTGGTAATGATGACTAAAATGTTGCATATGATCACCAACTTTTTTGACAGTAGTTTATCAAATTATTGGGTCAAAATCAAAGATACTAAACAGCTTCTTAAGAGATTTTAGACAGCTTCTAAGGGATATCAATTAGCAGATACGGTAATCGTAACTTCTACAAATTTTGATTAAAAAGGGGCCGTTATTAAAATTATCGATAAGATTGAGAAAACCTCAGTTTCAGGGACGAAGACTTGGAGGGATAACAACAATCAAGATGGAATCCGTCCAAGTTCAATCACGGTAAACTTATTGGCCAATGGTCAACAAGTTGCAAGCAAGAAAATTACTGCCAGTGATAACTGGCAGTACAGTTTCGACAACTTAGCTGCTTATGCTAATGGTCAGAAGATTACCTACACAGTTACGGAAGATGCAGTTGCGGGGTACACCAGTACTGTTGATGGTTACAATATTACTAATACCCATAATCCGACAACGCCTAAGAAGCCCCAGGTTCCTAATAACCCGACAACGCCTAAGGAACCTCAAGTTCCTAATAATGGGAATAAGGTAACACCAAAGGATTTCACTCAAGGTAAAATGTACGATAAAACAAGTAGATTACCTCAAACAGGTGATGGATCATCAATGGGTATGATGTTAATTGGACTAGTGACGTTATTGCTAAGCTTAGGTTTAGTAGTTATAAGTAGATTTACTATTTGATCATGATTGAATGATCGTAAGCACTCCACAACGAACCGGGTTGAATCTTAACCATTGATGGTATCTTAGATCCCTGGGTTCAAACAAAAATAGCGGGCGACCAACGCAGTTTTCTGCGTTAGTCGCCCACTTTGGTTTCTCTATTAAACACGACACGTGGCCTGAATTTCTGGAGCCCCCGGTAAATAAGCCTCAATATCTGGCGTGTTACGTTGCGTGTAAACCGTTAGTAATGGTTAAAAATACTTAAAGACGTCCAGTTTATTTAATTTTTCCATTTGTACAATACCAAACCAGATCGTATTAGCTTTTGCGCCTGCCGTTGGTTTTGTGAACAGACTTATTCTTTCGCACCAGCGTGGTAGAGTGGATCTGTTGCTCATCGTGGTTATTGTGTAAAGGTAGATCACAATGCTCAAAGATCTGGTAAACCCGGTCCTTTAGATTAAGGGCATTGTTAATCACATTGCGTAATAATTTTAACGGTGATTTCTTGATTGTTTCCTCGATTAACTAGTCGGCTTTGTGTTTCTAGGGCGTTAGCTTTTCACAACCGGGGTCTTAAAAAGATCATTCAAGGCTTCAGACATTGTTGGATGAGTATAGATCATGTCGCGTAATCTTTCGTAAGGTAATTTGGCCTTCATTGCCAATGCAATTAGATTGATGGTTTCATGAGCCTCAGCGGCATACAATGTTGCCCCTAAAATAAGGTGTGTTTTTTGATCAACGATTACCTTATAAAGCCCGCGTTGATCCTCCAAGACACGGGCCTTTGGAATCGCCTTGACTGATAGCTTGAAGGTTTGTAAATCATAACCTGCACTCTTAGCTTGACGTTCATTTAAGCCGACGTTAGCCAGTGGTGGATTTAGGAACGAAGCAGTCGGTATCACCATTCGATCGGCCGTTGAGCGATCCCCCTTATCAAACAATTGATCTACAATAATACGAAAATCATCCAATGAGACATAAGTGAACATAGGACCGCCATTAACGTCGCCCAAAGCCCAAACGTTTTGTACTGTGGTCCTTAAATGATCATCGACCTGAATAGCACCACGACTGGTTAAAGCAATATCGGTATTTTCTAGCCCTAAACTATTTATATTAGGCCGTCGACCGACTGCAACCAATACCGCATCAAATTCCGTAGTGTTACTTTGATCACCTTTTTGATAATATAATGTAACCTTCTCACCATTATCTTTTACTTGAGTTAGTTGAGTCTCCGGTTTAATCTCGATCCCTGCGTCAGTCAGATCTGCTACGACCTCGGTCGCAATATCAGGATCTTCGCGCTCTAACAATCTGGTATGTTGGTCGAAAATCGTTACATGCGTACCAAAGGAATTAAACATTCCAGCAAATTCAAGGCCAATATAACCGCCACCAATAATTGCTAGTCGTTTCGGTTGTTTCTCCAATTCCATAGCTTCTTTAGACGTAAAAATCCGCTGACCGAATTCTAACCCTGGGATTGATGGCCAATTTGGAACCGCTCCAGTATTAATGAAGATGCGCTCACCTCTCACCTTCTTAGTTGTTCCATCACTCATTACGACTGCCAAAACATAATTGTCGATAAAACGTGCTGACCCATCCCAAATTGTTGCTAGTGGCTCATCAGCCACCATGTGATAGTTTTTGTCTCGCAATTGTCTAGTCATCTCACCACGCTTATTAACTGCCGTAGTAAAGTCTAAGCCACGTTGACCATTTAAAATTAAATTTTTAGATGGTAGGCAGCCAACATTGATGCAAGTCCCTCCATACATTTGTTTTGACCGTTCGATCAGAAGCACGGTCTCATCATGCTGCGCCAAGTACTTAGCTAATGTCTTACCCGCCTTACCAAATCCAATAATAATATTTTTAAATTTATCCATTGTTTTACCCGCCTTTTACTAGTCATTTGTTATTGCACTTATTATAAGTAAGTAAAGCGTCAAAAGCAAGTTATATGCTCAACTACCTATTTATCTGACTTGACTTTATAGTCATCATTTCACCATCTTATTTGTCTTTTACCACAGTTTTCCCTCTAGTAGCTGATTTTATGACCTTCTTTACTTTTATAATCGTACTGTCTGGTAGGGTTTGCGCCCGCTCTTGGACTGCCCTACTGGACGCTTGTTATTTCCCATTGCAGCAGTATTATTAGCCTTGCTTGCTGACCTTGCTAGTGTTGTAGCTTTCCTTTGCTGTCAAGAGCGGTTTTATTGCTCTTGGTTGATTTTTAATTTCCCTGTATAATGGATTGAGCAAGAAGTTTTAAGGGCGGTGGCTGTCTTTTCCCTTGTGAGGTGAGGCCCATG
>OAWN01000397.1_pt1 | contig 13265 bp, 10 predicted proteins | sample 1476801 | NCBI WGS metagenome assembly OAWN01 (sample SAMEA2580214, study PRJEB22360) | human gut metagenome | biome: human gut; feature: human-associated habitat; material: faeces | place: Denmark | collected 2008/2010 | reverse complement strand
TCTGGCGCGGTATTCCTTATGCCGCGCCGCCCGTCGGCGATCTTCGCTGGCGCTCGCCGCAGCCTGCTGCCCGCTGGCAGGGCGTGCGCCGGGCAGAGACCTTCTCGGCCTCCAGCTGGCAGGATATTGAATACTGCCGCGAGCTCGGCGGCGGCGATCCCGGCAGCTTTTCCGAAGATTGCCTCTACCTTAATGTCTGGTCGCCCGCCGCCCGATCGCAGCCGCTGCCGGTTATGGTCTGGCTGCACGGCGGGGGCTATACCATCGGCGCGGGAAGTTTGCCGCCCTATGACGGCAAAGCCTTAGCTTCTCGCGGCGTGGTAGTGGTGACGGTCAACTACCGGCTCGGGCATCTGGGCTTTTTTGCCCATCCGGCGCTGGAAGGGGAAGACGGCGAGCGTATCTATAACTTCGCGCTACTCGATCAGATCGCCGCCCTGCAGTGGGTGCAGGAGAACATTCACGCCTTTGGCGGCGATGCGGCTACCGTGACGCTGTTCGGCGAATCCGCCGGCGCGCGCAGCGTGCTGTCGCTGATGGTTTCGCCTAAGTCCAGAGGCTTGTTCCATAAAGCGATAATCCAGAGCGGCTATACCTTGCCCGATCTTCCGCGAGAGAAGGCGCTGGCGAAGGGGCAGCTTATTGCGGAACACTTTTCTTTGCCGCAGGCCAGCGCCGAACAGCTGCGGGCGATTCCGGCGCAAGCGTTCTGGTCGTTGACCGCGCCGTTGACCATCGGCCCGGCGCCCGTGGTTGGCGATGCCGTGCTGCCGCAGCCGATGCTGGAGACTTTTTTTAGCGGACGTCAGCATCCCCTGCCGGTGATGATCGGTTCGAACAGCGATGAGGCGAGCGTCATGGCGGTGTTTGGCGTCGATATCGCCGGGCAGATCCAGAAGCTTCGCCGTGAACGCCGTTTCGGTCTGGGTCTAATTAAATTGCTCTATCCCGGCGTGAAGGGAGATGAAGCGCTGGGGCGCGAAGTTTGCCGGGATATGGCCTTTACCACTCTGGGCTATGTGGTGATGCAGGCTCAGCAGCGAGTAGGGCAACCGTGCTGGCGCTACTGGTTTGACTACGTGGCCGAGGCGGAACACCAGACCTATCCGCACGGCGCGTGGCACGGTAATGAAGTGGCATACGTTTTTGACAATCTCGACCTTGCCGAGCCGGTACGAAATTATGCCAACGATCGCGACAGAGACTTTGCCGCCCGGGTCGCCGACTATTGGGCGAACTTCGCTCGCTTCGCCGGCAATGACTGTCATGAACTCTCAGGGCCGGTACGCTGGCCCGCCAGCGTGCGCGGACGGGATCGCCTGCTGCGAATCGGGCTGCACAAACGGGCCGGCTTTAAGGTGGAGAACCGCTTTATGCGCGCGCGTCTGGCGCTGTTTCGGCGGGTCATGAAGCATCATGTGACGCTGGATTAACATTATTCACAAAATCTCCGCTAGCCGGGTGGCGTTCTGCAAATGGGACAATGCGTCCCACTTTCGGCGGCTAATCCTCAGCCAGTGATTACACTATGATCAGCCTTATTAACACCATCTCCGCAGAACCGGCGTTCTGACGGAAAATCTGACGTTAAAATGAGGAAGAAATCATGGCCAAACCGTATGTTCGTCTGGATAAAAATGATGCCGCCGTGCTGCTGGTCGATCACCAGACCGGATTGCTTTCACTGGTGCGCGATATTGATCCTGATAAATTCAAGAACAACGTCCTTGCCCTTGGCGACCTGGCGAAGTATTTCGGTCTGCCGACCATCCTGACCACCAGCTTCGAAAACGGCCCTAATGGTCCGCTGGTGCCTGAGCTGAAAGAGCAATTCCCGGATGCCCCCTATATTGCGCGCCCGGGTAATATTAACGCCTGGGATAACGAAGATTTCGTTAAGGCAGTGAAAGCCACGGGCAAGAAGCAGCTGATCATTGCCGGGGTGGTGACGGAAGTGTGCGTGGCTTTTCCGGCGCTATCGGCTATTGAAGAGGGGTTTGATGTATTTGTGGTGACCGACGCTTCCGGCACCTTTAACCCGATTACCCGCGATGCGGCCTGGGATCGGATGTCGCAGGCTGGCGTGCAGCTGATGTCGTGGTTTGGCGTTGCCTGCGAATTGCATCGCGACTGGCGTAATGATATCGAAGGACTGGGCACGCTGTTCTCCAACCATATCCCGGATTATCGCAACCTGATGACCAGCTTTAATCTTCTGAATCAAAAATAAGCTTCTCTGCGGCCGGCGCTCGGCTGGCCGCTTCCCATTTCTCTTCACTGTCGCTGAATTAAGCAGCAAACGCCGCCGGTTGGCGAAATCATCGCCGCCCCTGGCTATCGGCAATTCGGTCTGGTCCGGTGGACATATTTTTTTCACCTGATTTCTGCCCTCAACAATTGGATTATCAATCGTTTTTGTCTAGAGTGAGCGACATTCACGACGCATGGGTTTGTTACGTCGCGTCTCAATTCACATATGAAGAAGGATGCTCTCTCAGGCATGAACCGCAGACGTTTTCTCAAATCTTCCATGGCTGTTGCCGCCGTATGCGGAACGTCAGGAGTCGCCTCTCTATTTTCTAAAGCCGCATTCGCCGAAGATTCGGGAATTGCCGATGGGCAAACGCGCCGTTTTGATTATAGTGTCCTCCAGTCGATGGCCCACGATCTTGCCCGTCAGCCATGGGGCGGCGCACCTCGCGATCTGCCGCCAACCCTGGCAACCCTGACGCCGCAGGCCTACAACAGCATTCAGTATGACGCCGCGCACTCCCTGTGGAGCAACATTGAAGAGCGCAAGCTGGATATCCAGTTTTTTCACGTGGGAATGGGGTTCCGCCGCCGCGTGAGAATGTTCTCGCTGGATTCACAAACTCAACAGGCACGTGAAATACACTTCCGGCCTGAACTGTTTAAATACAATGATGCCGGCGTCGACACCAAACAGCTGGTGGGCCAGAGCGACCTGGGTTTTGCCGGTTTTCGCGTATTTAAGGCCCCTGAACTGGCGCGTCGCGACATCGTCGCGTTCCTTGGCGCCAGCTACTTCCGCGCGGTGGACAGCACTTACCAGTACGGTCTTTCCGCCCGCGGCCTGGCGATCGATACCTTTACCGATACGCCAGAAGAGTTTCCTGACTTCACCTCTTTCTGGTTTGAGACCGTTAAACCGGGAGCCACGGTATTTACCGTCTATGCGCTGCTCGACAGCCCAAGCGTCACCGGCGCCTATAAGTTCATCGTTAACTGTCAGGAGACGCAGGTGATCATGGATGTGGAAAACCATATCTATGCGCGCAAAGACATCAAGCAGCTGGGCATCGCGCCGATGACCAGTATGTTCAGCTGCGGTAATAACGAACGGCGAATGTGTGACACCATCCATCCGCAAATTCACGACTCTGACCGTCTGTCGATGTGGCTGGGCAACGGCGAGTGGGTTTGTCGCCCGCTGAATAACCCGCAAAAGCTGCAGTTCAACGCTTTCCAGGATAAGAATCCGCGCGGTTTTGGCCTGCTGCAGCTGGATCGCGACTTCTCCCACTATCAGGATATTATGGGCTGGTACAACAAGCGCCCGAGTCTGTGGGTCGAACCGCGTAACCAGTGGGGCAAGGGGGCCGTCAACCTGATGGAGATCCCGACCACTGGCGAAACGCTGGATAACATCGTCTGCTTCTGGCAGCCGGAGAAGCCGGTGAAAGCCGGGGATGAACTGGACTTCCGCTATCGTCTCTACTGGAGCGCGCAGCCGCCGGTACGCTCGCCGCTGGCGCGGGTGATGGCAACGCGGACGGGGATGGGCGGTTTCCCGGAAGGCTGGGCGCCGGGCGAACACTATCCGGATAAATGGACCCGTCGGTTTGCTATCGATTTTGTCGGCGGCGACCTGAAGGCCGCTGCGCCTAAAGGCATCGAGCCGGTCATTACCCTGTCGAGCGGTGAAGCGAAACAGATAGAAATCCTCTACGTTGAACCCTTTGATGGCTACCGCATTCAGTTTGACTGGTATCCGACTTCGGATTCGACTGACCCGGTTGAGATGCGCATGTTCCTGCGCTGCCAGGGGGAGGCTATCAGCGAGACCTGGCTTTATCAGTACTTCCCGCCGCCGCCGGATAAACGCAACTATGTCGACGATCGGGTAATGAGGTAAGTGTCCGTTACTGCGCCCGCCGGGTAACCGCGCGGGCGCGTATTTTTTTAATCACATCGTTAATCAGAGTGCGCCATGTCCGCCGAAAACAGATCTGCTATCGAACATATCCCCGTTACGGATTCTCTCTCCCTGCGCGCGGTTGACGAGCGTCACGTGCCGGAACTGCATCAGCTGGTGATGAAAAACCAGCGCTGGCTTCAGCAGTCGCTGAGCTGGCCCGCTGAGGTGACTCACGAAGAGGAGACCCGCCGCCACGTGCAGGGCAACGTGATGCTCCACCAGCGCGGCTATGCCAAGATGTTTTTGCTCTTTCTGCAGGAGGAGATTGTCGGCGTGCTGTCGTTCAATCAGATAGAGCCAATCAACAAGACCGCTTACATTGGCTACTGGATTGATGAAAGCCATCAGGGGCAGGGGCTGCTTTCGCAGGCTCTGCAGGCGCTGATGGACTATTTTGCCCGCAGCGGTACGGTCCGCCGCTTTGTGATTAAGTGTCGGGTGGCGAACCACAAAAGCAATCAGGTGGCCCTGCGTAACGGTTTTAGCCTCGAAGGGTGCCTTAGGCAGGCTGAGTATCTCAACGGTTCGTATGATGATCAGAATATCTACGGACGCATTATTGATGAATTCCCGGGGCGCGGCTGACGCTTTACCCGGGCGACAGGACGTACGGCCGGATGCCCGGGCAAGGCGCGTAGAGCGCCGCCCCCGGGAACAGAGCAGGGGCCGGAGGCTGAAAACCCCGCAGCCGGGCACAAAGGTTAAAGAAAGCCGACAATGGGCGTGCGGGTATAATGTTCGTCGCCATTAATGACCTTCGCGCCCCGGATAGAAATGGCGTCTCCCGCGCTGGCTTCGATGCGTGCTTCATCGCCGATAGTGACCTGATGCTCGATCACCACATCGCCGCAAATCACCGTATGGCCTTCAATTAACACACTATCGTCCAGCAGAATTGGCCCGCCCCGCAGGTGCGCATGGCCGCCTACCATCACCCGATGCTTCAGCAGGCAGTTGCCTTCGACCACAGCGTGCTCCGCCACCTGCGAACTGTAGCGCAGGGTCGGGATAGCGTCTGCTTCCCGCCCGGCGATAATCCTCGCATGGCCATAAACGCGGGCGTTATCGCAGACCCAGACGTCGTTCTCTTCATTACCTTCCAGCCGCGCATGATCGAAAATTTCCGCCCGGTGCTCGACAAAAGCGTGTTCGACAAACGCATCGCCGTAAATTTGTGCCTGGTGAACGACGCGCGATGCGCTGACCGTGGCCCGCTGATAAATGCGCAGGATTTTATCGTTGTCGGCAGTCAGACCTTGAGCGGCGATAATTAAACAGTGGGGGAGGATCCGCGCGTGGTCGGCCAGGTGGCAGCACCCGCGAATGTGCGAGTGTGAAACGGTGACGTTGTCACCTATTTGCGCATTATGGCTTACTGCGGCGCTATCCAGACAAGCGTTACCGTTGACGATGGCCCCATGGCTGATAATGCACTCGCCGGTTAAGCGCGCATTGCCCTCAATTTTTGCCCCGGCAAATACGGCGCTATTAGGATCATAAATCCAGCACGCGCCCTCGTGGCTAAGGGCTGCTTCATCGTCCAGCCAGCCGCCTTCATCACCGCTTTTTACGTCAGCGAAATCACGTAAGGCGACAATTTGCCGCAGATTTACGCTATGTTTGTTGCCGTCGGCCTCATAGTGAAACTGGCGAACCTTCTCGCTGAGGTAATATTTGCGCATCTGACTATCTCATTACGTATGGTTAACATAAACATAGCAAAAAACTCCGTAGCGCGTTTTTGAAGGTTCTTTTAAAATGCAACTTAATATAATTTTAAAGTTTAAACAAAATGAATAAAACGCAGCGCGCGAGCCGGGTGCTGAATCTTCCGGCGGGCTATTTTGGTATGGTACTGGGCATTATCGGCATGGGCTTCGCCTGGCGCTACGCCAGCACCATCTGGCCGGTGAGCCGGGTCGTCGGTGACGCCCTGGTGATCGCGGCTACGCTCATCTGGCTACTGCTGGCGCTGGCATTTATTACCCGGGCGGTCCGTTTCCCGCACAGCGTACTGCAGGAGATGCGACATCCGGTGGCCAGCAGTTTTGTCAGCCTGTTTCCGGCGACCACCATGCTGGTCGCCATCGGCTTTGTTCCCTGGATGCGGCCGCTGTCGCTGGTATTATTCGCGATTGGGGTGGTGCTGCAGCTGAGCTATTCGGCATGGCAGAGCGCCGGATTATGGCGGGGGAAACATCCCAGCGAGGCAACTACGCCGGGTCTCTATCTACCGACGGTGGCGAATAACTTTATCAGCGCCATGGCCTGCGGCGCGTTGGGCTTTAACGACGCCGGACTGGTGTTTCTTGGCGCCGGGATCTTCTCCTGGCTAAGCCTGGAGCCGGTTATCCTGCAGCGCCTGCGCAGCGATGGAGAACTGCCGACGGCGAGGCGGATACCTTCGCTAAGCTGCTGTTCGGCTATGGTCTGCTCCAGCTGCTGTTTATGCTGCGGCTGATGCCATGGTATCTACGCCAGCCGTTTAACGCCTCTTTCTGGAGCTTCTCATTTGGCATCTCCGCGCTGGCGACGACCGGGCTGCATCTCGGTCATCAGCATCCGGGCGGCTTTTTCCATACTCTGGCGTTCCCGCTGTTTCTGTTTACCAATCTGATCGTCGGCCTGCTGCTGGTTCGTACCTTCTTGCTGCTGGTGCGCGGTAAACTGCTTATTCGCGTTGAACGCGACGCATTATTAAAAAATAAGGATTAATCATGACGCTTCGTGACGAAAACTACTTTACCGATAAATACGGCATGACCCGCACCCATTCGGAGGTGCTGCACGCCGCCACGCTGATCGCCCCGGGCAGGGCGCTGGATCTGGGCTGCGGCAACGGTCGCAATAGCTTGTATCTGGCAGCCAACGGGTTTGATATTACCGCGTGGGACAAAAACCCTGCCAGCATCGGTAATCTTGAGAGCATTCGTCAGGCGGAAGGGCTGGGGAATCTGCGGACGGCGATTAAGGATCTTAACGCCCTGAGCTTTGATGGCGAGTATGACTTTATTCTTTCCACCGTGGTGATGATGTTCCTTGATGCGCAGACCATCCCGGGTCTCATCGCCAATATGCAACGCTGTACCAAACCCGGCGGCTACAATCTGATCGTTGCCGCTATGGATACCGACGATTATCCGTGCACCGTTGGCTTCCCGTTCGCCTTTAAACCGGGTGAGCTTAGCCACTACTACCAGGGCTGGGCGTTCCTCAAGTACAACGAAGACGTCGGTGAACTTCACCGCACCGACGCCAACGGCAATCGTATCAAACTGCGTTTCGCCACCATGCTGGCGCGCAAACCGGCCTAACGCGCGGCTAACAGGCAGAGCTGGAACGCGGTCTGATAAGAGGCTTCAAAGGCGCGCAGCGGCAGAAATTCAAACTTCGAGTGGAAGTTATGCGCGCCGGTGAAGAAGTTTGGCGTTAACACCCCTTTTGCCGACAGGGCCGAGCCGTCGGTGCCGCCGCGCATCGGCGTTGGTTTCGGCGTAATGCCTAAGCTTTCCATTGCTTCGAACATCAGATCAATGGCGCGGCGATCTTCGCCAATCGCATTGCTGATGTTGCTGTAGGTATCGCTGACGTGAAATTCCACCTTACCGGTTGGATACTGCGCGGCGATTTTTTGCGCCACTTCGCCGATCTGCTGCTTGCGGCGATTAAAGCTGGCGAGATCGAAGTCGCGGATGCTGGCCTGCAGTAGGGTGCTATTTTGATCGCCCTGGATGCCGTTAAACCACACGTAGCCTTCGCGTCCGGCAGTATATTCCGGCGTTTGCTGGCGATCGAAATGGCTCATGTAATCGGTGGCCATCAGCAGCGGGTTCACCAGTACGCCCTTTGATGACATCGGATGGGCCGTGACGCCGGTAAAACGGATCTCCGCGGCGGCGGCGTTAAAGTTCTCATAGACGATTTCGCCGAGCTCGCAGCAGTCGATGGTCCACGCAAAATCGACGGCAAAGCGCGAGAGGTCCAGCGCTTTCGCTCCCCGCAGACCCACTTCTTCATCCGGCACAAAGGCCACCACGATATCGCCGTGGCGATGCTCCGCCGTGAGGTTTTCCAGCACCGTCATCACCACCGTGACGGCGGATTTGTTATCCGCCCCGAGCACGCTGGTACCGTCGCTAAAAATAATCTCTTCATCGGGATAAGCGAGGATTTCCGGATGCTCGACGACGCGCAGCCAGATATCTTTCTCGCTGTTCAAACAGAGATCTTCACCAGTGAAGCGCAGAATTTGTGGATGAATCTCCGGTGACAAACCAACGTCAACGGTATCGATGTGGGTAATAAAGCCAATCCGCGGCGCGTCTGGGACATTGCCTTTTTTCACCGCCGTCACGGTGGCGTGTTCGTCAATCACAATGTCATCCAGCCCAAGCTGGCGTAGCTCATCCGCAAGGGCCTGCGCCATCGCGTGTTGCCCGGCGGTGGTGGGTAGGGTGGACGCTCGCGGATCGCTTTGGCTGGTTATCGCCAGATAGCGAAAGAAGCGTTGGGTTAATTGACTGGCCAGGGCTGATGACATAGTGATTCCTTCTTTATTCGAGTTTTCAGGTGTTTGCAATCAGGCTTTAGTGTTATGTATGGAAGGGAAAACAACAAGCTATTCATTAGCTGACAAATTAAAAAGGAAAACATATGCAACGCAGATTCACGACGCTTGCTCTGGCGGTAGCGGCCCTGACGGCCAGCTCAGCTATTAGCGCAAAAACGCTGGTCTACTGTTCAGAAGGATCGCCGGAAAACTTTAACCCTCAACTCTATACCTCGGGAACCAGCGTGGATGCCAGCGCGGTACCGGTCTATAACCGGCTGGTTGACTTTAAAGCCGGTACTACGGAATTAGTGCCGAGCCTGGCCGAAAGCTGGGAAGTCAGCGAAGATGGCAAAGTTTATACTTTCCATTTACGTAAAGGCGTTAAATTCCAGAGTAATAAATATTTCAAACCCAGCCGCGATTTTAATGCCGATGATGTTATTTTTTCATTTATGCGGCAAAAAGATCCTCATCATCCTTATCACAATGTCTCCAACGGCAATTATTCTAATTTTGAAAGCCTGGAGTTTGGTCAGTTAATTACCGCAATCGATAAGCCTGATGAATATACGGTGCGTTTTACATTAGCGCATCCTGAAGCGCCATTTGTCGCCGATCTTGCCTGGTATTTTGCCTCTATTTTATCGGCGGAATATGCCGATGCGATGTTAAAAGCCGGCACGCCAGAACGCGTGGACATGGACCCGATTGGCACCGGTCCGTTCAAACTCGCTCAGTATCAAAAAGATTCCCGCATTCTCTTCACCGCTTTCCCGGAATACTGGCAGGGGAAAGCCCATATCGATCGCCTGATTTTCAGCATCACGCCGGACGCTTCGGTGCGTTACGCCAAGCTGGAGAAAAACGAGTGCCAGGTGATGCCATTCCCCAATCCGGCAGACCTGCCGCGAATGAAAGAGAACAACGCGATCAATCTGATGAGCAAAGCGGGCCTCAACACCGGTTTCCTGGCGTTTAATACGCAAAAAGCGCCGCTGGACAACGTCAAGGTGCGCCAGGCCTTAGCGATGGCGATCAATAAACCGGCGATCATTGAAGCCGTCTTCCACGGCACCGGTACGGCGGCGAAAAACCTGCTGCCGCCGGGGGTATGGAGCGCGGATAGCCAGCTTAAAGATTACGAGTATGACCCGCAGAAAGCGCAAGCGCTGCTGGCGGAGTCGGGCGTTTCCGGGCCGATAACCATCGACCTGTGGGCGATGCCGGTGCAGCGTCCTTATAATCCGAACGCCAAACGCATGGCCGAGATGATTCAGGCCGACTGGGCGAAAATCGGCGTGCAAACTAAGATCACAACCTATGAGTGGGGTGAATACTTAAAGCGGGTTAAGGATGGTGAACACCAGGCGGCGCTGATGGGCTGGACCACCGCGACCGGCGACCCGGATAACTTCTTTGGCCCGTTGTTTACCTGCCAGTCGGCAAACGGCGGCTCTAACTCGGCGAAATGGTGCTATCAGCCGTTCGATAACCTCATCGCCGAGGCGAAATCGATAACCGATCGCCAAAAACGCGAGACGCTCTATCTGCAGGCGCAGCAGATGATGCACGACCAGATGCCGGCGGTGATGATTGCCCACTCGACAATTTTTGAACCGGTACGTAAAAACGTTTCTGGTTACGAAATCGACCCCTTCGGCAAGCATATTTTTTATCAGGTTGATATAAAATAAATACGAAAAAACGGCCCGCCGGCAGCGGCGGGTTTATTTTTTTACGCTACTTGACGTACCACCACTTTTGCCACAAAACTTACCCCTGTCTTTTGCTATAACACTTGCCGATAGATGGTATTCACAGGGATCAACCTATATGCGTACTCAGTTATTTTTTAAGGTCGCCGCGCTCGCTGGCCTGTTAGCCTTGGCCGGTTGTTCATCAAAACTGGCTAAACCTGAACAATATTCCGGTTTTTTAAAAGATTACTCAGGTTTAAAAGAAACCACCTCCGCTTCCGGTAAACCGGAGCTGCGCTGGATTTCTGCGGATTACAATCCGAACAACTATGACAATATCGTTTATAACCCCATCACTTATTATCCGGTCCCTAAGCCGACGACCCAGGTTGGCGAAAAGGCGCTCAGCGATATCCTTAATTACACCAACAAAGAGATGAAACAGGCTATTTCCGAGCGTAAACCGCTGGCTACCACCGCAGGGAAACGCAGCCTGATCTTCCGCGGCGCCATCACCGGCGTGGATTCCAGCAAAGAAGGCCTGCAGTTCTACGAAGTGATTCCGGTGGCGATGATTATCGCCGGTACCCAGGCGGCAACCGGCCACCGTACCATGGACACCAACCTGTTCTTTGAAGGTGAGCTGATTGACGCGGCAACCCACAAGTCGGTGGTCAAAGTAGTGCGCAAGGGGGAGGGTAAAAATCTCTCCAACGAGAATACGCCGCTCACCGTCGAGACCCTGAAGCAGGTGATCGATGATATGGCGATTGACGCGGTGAAGTTCGACCCCAATAACCGTTAATCAGGCGTATCCGTGAATAAAGGCGCTAGTGGTTGATAGCGCCTTTTTCATTTCTCCTCGACGGCAGCGCGAGCATCAGCAGCGATCCGAGCGAACTCAGGCCAGCCTGCGCCGCAGCAGCCACTGCTCCGGGCGAGCAAACATCACCAGATTGCCGAGCAGAATCAGCGCTAACCCGGCGACGGCGTTGCTATGCCAGACGTAGCCCTCATAAAAGGTGGAAATCGTCAGCGCGACGAGCGGAAACAACAGGGTACTGTAGGCGGCTTTGCTGGCGCCGATTCGCCCCACCAGCGTGAAATAGGCGCCGAAAGCGATCACCGAGCCAAACACCGCCAGATACAGCAGCGCGCCCATATAGCTTAGCGTCCACTGCGGGGCAAAACTATCGCCGCGTACCAGCGCGATAGCGCCCATGACCAGCGTGCCGTAAAGCATTGCCCAGCTGTTGGTGGTCAAGGTTTCCAGGCCGCGGCGCTGGTGGCGAAGGCTGAGCATATTGCCGAGCGAAAATCCGTAGGTGCCTAATGCGCTGAGCGCAATACCGAGCAGCAGCGATGCATTGAGGCCGTTGGCCCACAAATCATCCCAGAAGAGCGTTACGATGCCCGCCAGACACAGCGCGGCGGCCAGCCAGTGGACGCTTACTTCCCCCCCCAGCCCCGGGGGGGCGCCCAGCCAGAAACGGCCCGGCGGCTGCTGGCGGAAAAAGAGAAAACTGTTAATCGCGTTAAACAGCACCGCCATGGAGAAGATCACCGACTCCAGCCCGGTATTGATATACGCAGCGGCGGTATAGAAGCACCAGAAATTAAAGCAGAAGACGCAGCAGCCCTGCAGCAGGCAGAAAAGATGGTCCCGGGCGGCCAGCGGGCGAAGACGGCGGGTAACCAGCAGAATGGTCAGCATGGTGATGCTGGCGACGGCAAAACGCCAGAAAATAGACACCGGCGCGGCGACCGGCCCCTGCTGCAAAAAGATAGCAATCCATGTCGTACCCCAGATAACGACGACTAACCCGTAGAGTAATGCGTTCAAAATGTCTCTCCTGTGAGTGTTGTACCCGTCATTTTGCAGCCTCGCCATGCTCCGCGCTGTCATCCACGTGTTGCCGACTTGCAAATTCTTGCGCTTATTTTGCGTTGGCGGCGGGCGAAAGCTGGTATCCGTCAGCGACTCTTCTTAGACTAGGGATCTGCGGAAACTGAACTGTGAAGGCTATGGCTTACGGGACTTTCGAAACATTGCGTCAAAAAAATGCCGTGCTGCGGGAGACGGTTAAGCTCAACTCCGGGATTCAGCTGGCGGCGTGGTATAACAATCTCGATACCATAACGGTACAAAGCGATCACCACACTCTGAGCCTGTATATTGCCGATGGCTACGAAAGCTACCAGAAGACGCCACATGGCTGGAAAAACGGCGGCGGGCCCGACCGTTTCTGCCTGATGCCGAAAGGCGATGAGAGCACATGGGATATTCGCGGCGACCTCTCTTTTGTCCACCTTTACTGCACCGATGAACATCTCCGCCGGGTAGGCGAGCAGATTTGGGACCGTAGTCCGGCTTCGTTCACGCTGCAGGAAAAAACCTTTTCCAGCGATGACAAAATTACCGCTGTCTATCGCCAGTTTCTGCTGGACAACGACTGGCAGCAGCAGGCGAACCACCTTACGTTGAGTTCCGCCAGCACGCTGCTGCTCACGCACTTGATTCAGCATTATTCAAACGTTCAGTGGCGTTTGCCGACGGTGACCGGCGGCCTGGCGCCGCACGTCTTGCGTAATCTGCTGGCATGGATTGAGGAGAACCTCGACCGGCCGCTCACCCTTGCCGATCTGGCGCAGGAAGCGGCGCTCAGCGAATACCATTTTGCGCGGATGTTCCGCCAGTCAATGAAAATGGCGCCGCATCAGTACGTGATGCAGCGCCGGATGGTTAAAGCGCAGGCGCTCATTACCCGCAGTCTGCTGCCGTTAACCGATATTGCTA
>OAWN01000390.1_pt1 | contig 13557 bp, 14 predicted proteins | sample 1476801 | NCBI WGS metagenome assembly OAWN01 (sample SAMEA2580214, study PRJEB22360) | human gut metagenome | biome: human gut; feature: human-associated habitat; material: faeces | place: Denmark | collected 2008/2010 | reverse complement strand
TCGTCTGCGCGCGCATCCGGTACGTCACCGCGAACGAATGGTCGACCCGCCGCTATCTCGACATGTCCCGGTTCGATGACAACCTCGTGGAAGCGAACTGATCATCGTTCCATGGACGGCCATGATCCAAAGTGCGCAACTTTTCGGGCACTACCAAAAGTAGTTGCGCACTACCATCAGTAATGAAAGTAGTATTTAGAACATAAGACAGTGTCGTACGCACTGCTGAGTGTCGTTCCGTCGAGGTGCTGATGCCGAGACGCTATTTAAACTTCTGCGTGGAATACAGGTTGTTGCATTTATCGGTAATTCCTTGAATGTTAGATATACAGTTAACAGTATGAATGCTTTGAGTCCTGCCAGCATTTCTCTAAAACGCTTGGCTCCCAAGTGCGCCCATGGCAGGTGTGGTAGGTGCCGTGCCATTAGTTTTTGCAGTGTATGGCATAGAAGCTTTTTCTCACGGCCGTCAGGCAGCTGCTTGATGCAGAAGTACACTACGACCAGCTCATGCATGATATGGTAAGAGGCCTGCTTGCGGAAATTAGGGAAAAACGACGAAAAATATTCATATTCTTTTTCTCCGGACTCCATCCATGAATTGAGATTCACTGAAGGACTAGAAGCGGAATGGGAAGTTGAATCAGCGTGTTCTCGATACTGATAGCCGTTATCGCTATATACCACTATTCTCGATGCTTGAGTGCATAATTTCCCCATCATTAATGCGTCGGCACGTACTCTGAATGATTCGAACTGCAAACCGTCATATAGGGATTTGTCGACTAGCGAAGACCACATATAAGAAGGGATTTCGTTATAGAGCCATGCGCGGATAATGTCATGTTGACCAGAATAGACATATTCCCCATCTTGTTTGATGGATTGTTTACTGCGCGGATTGGCTATTGCGATAGAAGCGGCATGATTTTTTTCGTATTATACAAATGCTCAATATATGAAGTTTCTATCGTATCGTCACTGTCTACCCAAGCAATAAGTCCGCTATGAGCGTGTGAAATCCCGGTATTCGTGCGGCTGCTTCACTGGAATTCGACTGATGTATGACGGAGATTCGATTATCTTTAGCCGACCATTGGTCGCAGACTTTTTCGCTTCCGTCCGTTGATCCATCATCAACGAGAATGATTTCTAATTCGCGATATGTTTGGCTGACAATGCTGTTTAGACATTCGTCAAGATACTGTATGGCGTTATACACAGGGATGATTACTGCAATATCAGGATGAAAAGTAGGGGGCATGGCTCGCTATTTCCCTTGAAAGATTTAATGCAATTGCTTATAGATATAGTACGCTCCTGCCTCGTCGGTAAAAGGGTTGGCAAGCCGGTACTTCGTTTTCAACGTGTCGACGATTACCATCGTCAAATCGCCGTACTATTATGCCGCAAGCATCTTGGTGCGAGGCTGCCGCTGAGGCGTTTGCCGACGAACTGCTAGAATTGCAGGACCAATATGGTCGTTGCACTTCTAAATAGACACCGGGGTTCTACGAGAGTTGGTCGGTCTGGGGTGGCTCGCACACATAGGCTGTCGCCATATATGCGCGACGGCGGCCTTGCTGACATTGCTGTATGGCGCTCCTGCGATGAGGTGCGCATGGCAGACGATGCTCGGCATAATTACGTATTGCATGGTATGGCTGTTTGCCGGCATCGCGCTTCACGAAGAGACCGTAAGCTGGACGGTCGGCATGCTGCGGAACCTTCTAGCGAAGAGATGGTCGATTCGGAAATCTGTAACCCGTGCAAAATCCGTTCAGCCCAGATAGCTTTCCTGCACGCTGTCAAGCATGCGTTGCGATGTGAACTTATCGAGATACGTGCTGCGAATGATGTCGTAGGAGAATTTTCCATCGTGGGAACGCTCGGAAATAACACGCTCCACTTGCCGAACGCCGTCTTCCACGTCGCCGACGTTGAAAAGATAACCGTTCACGCCAGGCCGCACCACCTCGTTGCTACCGGTCACATTCGTAGCCACAATGGGCACGCCGGCACGCAATGCCTCGACTAGCGAATACGGCAGACCCTCGTATAACGAGGTCAGCAGATACACGTCGAACGCAGTGACGATACGTTCCGCATCATCACGGTAACCCAGCAGATGCACGTTGCTGCCGAGACCATGCTCCGCGACAAAGCGCGACACATCATCTTGCAGGTCGCCATCTCCCACGCAGACGAAATGCGCGAGGGGATTATGCTCGACCACTGTTTTGGCAATCCGGACGAACGTCATCGGATCTTTCTGCTTGGCAAGACGCACGGTGGAACCGATGACAACGGCCCCATGCGGCAGATCGGACAAGCCCAGCATTTCCAAGGCCTCGTCGCGTGAAGGCAACGTGATGTCGGGAATGCCGTTATACACGACCTTGAACTTATCGGGCTTGTCAATCCGATTTTGCAAAGCGATGTCGCGCTCGCCCTTCGACACGTTGAACGTGCATGTAGTCAGAAAATGGCTGCACATACGTTCGAGAAAAGCGAAGAAGCGCTTCTTTGACTCGGAGAACTCCCATGCTTGGAATGCGTACGCATGGGGTGTATAAAACACCTTTGGCACATGTCTTCCAAAGGCCGCCGAACGTCCGATGATGCCGGCTTTCGAACTGTGGCAGTGGAGAATGTCGGGTTTGATTTTCTTGATGAGCCCACGTATGCGCAGCCAGGCTTTGACATCATTGCTCATGGAGAGATCTCGGACCAGTTCGGGAACGGGAATGAGCGTCGCGTGCTGGTCCATTTCGGGGATTGCGTTGCGATAGTAGTCATCCATTCGGCTGTTTCCGTAGGCGACGGTCACATCGAATTTGCTGTGGTCGATGCCGTTGACAATATCCACGACGTTACGTCCGCAGCCGCCCATGGCTTCTTGGACGATAAGCAGCCGTTTCCTCTCCTCCATGGCCGTGCTCCCATCCCCCCCTATTATTTCAGGCATTTTGATGCGTGAACGTGGTTGACACTTGCTGTCCGGTATCATACCCTCCCCTAAGTATGTTTTTTGGATTGGAGGGATTCCCTCTTTATGACTTGCCATTCGTATAGGATGAGGGAGCACGGATGGAAATAGAACGAAGGGAATACTGGGAACATGGCGGAAAACGAGTTCAGGGAATGGCCGGAAGTGCGTACCCCGAATGGGACTCATGGTGCTAGTGGCTCAAGAACCTACGATTTCCCTCTGACCGATGAAGACAGACTTGCTGGGGAGGGAGTTTCCAGAGGTCTTTCGATTGGCAGCATCGAGGGGACTGTGGAGGAAGCGGCGCAGCGAGGATTCGTATATCGTCACCGTCGTGAGCTGGTGGGGATTGTTGCGGTTGTTGCGGTTGTTACGGTTGTTACGAGTGTAGCTTGGGGATTCCGCCAGCATGTCGACAGTCAAGAGGTGCTGAGTTCCTGTCAGCAATCCGTGAGCATCTATCAGGCCAATACGGAACGCTTGAAGAAAACCGTCGATGGTGCTGCTGATGATCTGCAGATTGCGGAGAGCCAGGTGCAGGATCCGAAAACTGTGACGGCACTGCATGCTGCAGTGGATGCGGGCAACGACAAGACGAAAATCGATGCAAGCTGCGATGCGTCGGCTTCGGTCGAGGACAACCAGTCCAGTGATGAGAAGATTACCGAGGCCACTCGTCGATTGGGAGACAAGGTCGAAGCGATTCTCAGTGCCAAGGCCGCGGTGGAACGTTCCAAGAATGCTCGTGACGTTTCCGTGGCCAAGGCTGATCTGGTCAACAAAGTCAATGAGGGCCAAAGCGTGCTTGGCACGGTGAAGTCCAATGATTTGAATGCCAGGCAGAATCTATCCGCTGCATTGAATGATTCACAGCAGATGGCTATTATGTCCTCTTCCGCCGATCCGAACGAATACCTTAAGCAAACCAGTAAATTGCAGAACGCCATCGACAAGCTCAACGCGACGGCAATCGCTCAATAATACAAGAGGAATAACGAGGGGGAAGCATGGCCAACCATGCGGATAATGCTCAGGTGAAGAGCCAAGCAAAGGGGAGTACGGGGAAGAAGCGCGTTCAGCACCAGCCCGCGCACCTGCGGTGAAGAGCCAAGCAAAGGGGAGTACGGGGAAGAAGGTCGCCATTGCGGTGGTGGCCATTCTTGGTGTCATCGTCGTTTATTGCGCGTTGTTGGTTGGGAGCGTGCTGTAAGCGAAGAAACACCTCGCCCAAGCGGTGTCCATCGTCCAATCGGCCAATATCGGTTCCGATATGACTTCCGACTTGTCCGCTTTGACGGGCAAAACAGCGCAGCTCCAGCAGGAAACCAAGGCTGCTCGATCACAGACTGATGGCATTGTGTGGCGGATTGGTACGGTGATTCCCTATTTCGGAGATGACTTGTCAGCCGCGCGCACGGCCGTGACGGCTTTGGACACCGTTTCCAATGACGTGATTCCTGCAGTATCCGATTCGCTGACCAACCTGCAGAAAAACAGCGCCGCGGGCAATACACTGGATATCAAGTCGTTGTCATCGGCTGCGAATGCGATCGTGAAGGCGAACGCGGCAGTGCAGACGCAGTCCAAAGCCTTGGAGAACGCGCCTACGCCGCATATTGGCAAAGTTCGTGACGCTTTGTCAACAGGCAAAACCTTGTTCGCCAAACTGGCCGATCAGAGCGACCAAATCAGCAAGGTCGTATCCATGTTCTCCCAACTGACGAACGGAGGAGAAGGAAAGTACCTGATTCTGGTACAGAGCAACGCTGAGGCGCAAGCCGCCGGTGGTGTTCCCGGCTCCGTCGGATCGTTGGAAGTCAAGGACGGCAAGATTGTTGTTGGGGAGTTCCATTCCGATTCGGAATTCCAGCTTGTCAATGTTGTAAAAGGCGCTGAACAAATCAACGATTTGTATGCGATTTCACAGTTTGGCGTCAATTATGGCGGAGACATCCGTCTAGCCACCGTATCACCGAACTTCCCTGTAGTGGCCAAATATGCTGCCGGAATATGGAAGCAGCAGTCCTTCGGCACCAATGACACCATCAAAGGCGTGATGTCCCTTGGATCCGTACGCATTGCAGAGCATGCTCGGCACGTTGGGCGGCGTGACGCTCAGCAATGGCGTTCAGCTCGATGGAACCAACACCGCGCAATATTTGTCGAATACGGTCTACCGTGACATTCCCGACCAGAACCAGCAGGACGCATTCTTCAAGGAATCCGCGCAACTGATTATGCAGAAGGTGTTCGGATCGTTCGATGCGAAGAATGTGCTTTCCTTGGTTAAGACCATGTCAGTGCTGGGCCAGCAGCGCCACCTCTACAATGTCAGTTTCGCCGATTCCGGCAAGAGCGGATGGAACGGCGAACTGTCCGATGATCCCAAGCAGCCGGAAACCGGATTGTTCGTCAACGAAATGGGCTGGTCGAAGATGGATTGGTACGCCAAACGCAATGCCGTTGTGACCAAGACGAAGACCAACAAGGATGGTGCAGCCACGTGGCATGTGAAATACACCATCGCCAATTCCATGAAACCGGAAGAGGTACAGTCCACGCCGGCATACATCACGTCCACGTTCCCCACCTCATTCTTTGAAGACCTTATCTCGCATGGCAGCGCGTCCGCCGAAGAGAAGACTTTCGCTAACACCATGGTTGGGAAAGCCCAACCGGGTGTGCTGTGGCACATCTATGTGATTGAACCGCCGGCAGGTGGCAGCGTTTCCGGTATCAAGGTCAGCAACAACTCCGCCTCCCAAGTGAAGGAGGGCGAACAGTTTAGGTCAATCAAATCCGATGGGCGTGAATACTACACGAACGTCGGCGTGTTCATCGATCCCGGCTGCACCGCGACCGTGGAATACGACGTGACGACCGCGGCCGGAGCCTCCGACCTCGTACTCGATCAAACGCCGGCGCCATACGCGCCGCAGATCACGTACGAGGACAACACCAAGCAGTGATTCAAATTCACAATCAGTAAAGGCCGCATCTCAAATGAGACGCGGCCTTTATGCTATTCCGGGCTAATTCGGTGGCTGCTACATTCGATGGCCAACGAATCAGCCTGTATAAGACCAGGCTATTCGGCGGCCTGTGTCGACTCTCCGCCGTTACCCGGGACCGGTGTGGGCGTTGGATCCGGATCGGGTGTGGGTGTTGGGTCTGGGACCGGTGTGGGCGTTGGGTCTGGATCTGGAGTGGGTGTCGGGTCCGGTGTGGGTGTTGGGTCTGGATCTGGAGTGGGTGTCGGGTCCGGTGTGGGTGTCGGGTCTGGATCTGGAGTGGGTGTCGGGTCCGGTGTGGGTGTCGGGTCCGGATCTGGAGTTGGTGTGGGCTTCTCTCCATTGCCGCTGGAACTGTTGCCGCCAGTGCTGCTATTGTTAATCGCATTCTGCTTCGGTGCCGGAGCATAGATGCTTGGATTGTAATAGGTTCGATTGTTCGAATTGGAATTCGAATTGTCCTTCGGCGTCTCGTACGCCTTGGAATCAGCGTTATGTTTCGCAACGGAATCAGTGACCGCCTTCATGGCGTTCTCCACGTTCTCACGCGCCTTGGAAAGCGCCTTGATGCTTGGATTCTCACCATTCAATACCTGATTGGCCGCGTCGATGGCCTGCTGCAAGGCGGTGCGTGTCTTTTCGTCCGCCACATTGTCCTTGCTGCTGTCCATGAGACTCTTGGCCTGCTCCAACGTGGTCTTCAATGCCTGCTTGGCGGCTTCCACGCTGGAATCGGCCTTAGCATTGCGGCTCTTGGACAGCGCATCGGAGGCCTTGGTCAGCGTGGTGAGGGACTGCTCCATCGCCTTGGCGTTCTTATTGTTCTGCTTCGCGGCCCGTGTCAGATTCTCGGTGGACAACGAAGCCACGCATTGAGTGGTCGGAATGAAATCATACGTATTCGACAATGCATCTTTCAACGTGCTGGCGGTATTGCCATCCGCAAGCTGGTCGGCCGGCACGTCCACCAGCAGATTCGCGTTTTGAATGGCCGCGTCATAGCGTTTCTTCACCTTGGCATACCGGGTCGCGGACTGCTTGCAGGATGAGAACGCGCTACGCTGGGCGTTGACTGATGATATGTGCCAGGCCACGGTTCCACCGACGGCCAGCAGCGCGGCCACGGCCGCAACACTGGCGATGATGATGACTTTACGTTTCTTGGATTTCTTTTCCGCGGCCACGGCCTTGTCATGAATGGACGTGTCTTCCACAATGACGGGTATCTCATCCTGCTCATCGCTTTCGCGGGACTGGACATCATTGGAAACGCCATCCGGAGTGATCAATGTCGTATTGGCGGTTTCGACCTCCGTATCGTCTTTGATGACGATGTTCGCCGGCGGCACCGCGTTGTCAAACGAGAGATCGGGTAGGGGCCAATCGCCATGGACAACATCACCATGGAAATGTGGAGGATTCTCCAACTGGGCCGTTTCCCCGGTGTTTGACGCGGCGGAGGCGGTGTTGTAGCTGATCGAACGCAGGATATTGCGGATTGCGTCGTTGGTGGCGCGTGCGGCCGACCTGAATGCTTCGAAGTTCCTGCGGTAGGGGTCTGGAATCGTGGCCGCTGGAGGTAGCATTGGACGTGCCTGCATGGACTGGTTGATCACCGATTGCAGTCGTTCCTGGATGGTGACGCCCGTAATCATGTTGTGTTGCGCGCAGTATGCGCACATATTGGAGAAATCGGTAAGCGTGAACGTGTACGGCAACGCGGTCGGCGCGATGATGACCACATTGTGCCGCTGCTCCGGCTCGAAGCACAGAATCAGGTCCGCGTTGTTCGCGATGCTCTGCGTCAACTGCGTGGAACGGAACTGCGAGGCATCGATTCCGACGGATTCCATCAACGCGTTGCTGGACGGATCAATGGCATGCCCCACCAGACTGTGGGTCCCCGCGCTGCCGACTTTGAGCGAGGTGCCCTGCGTGTACGTACGGAAAAGGAGTTCCCCCATTGGTGACCGGCAGATATTGCCGGTGCAAATGAACAGGACGCGCATGTTTTGGATCCTTCGGCCATCGAATTACGAAAAATAAACTACCAATAGTATATATATCGCGTTGGGCATTCAACAATGAGGGGGTATTATCCTCGTGGATGATTACGTGAAGCAGGTGAATATGAAGCATGGAAACAGTGTTCTGATTCGGGACACCAGCGATGTGTTGCTGATACTGGCATTGATCACCTTGCCGGCCGACGGCACGAGACTCGGCATCACCATGCCATATTGGACACCCATCGCACCCGCGTTCCTCATCCTATACGCCCTGTGCAATTCCCGACTCTCCCTGCGCTCCATACGGCAGTATCTCGGATTCTTCCTATTCCTGCCCCTGCTGATAGCCGTATCGCTGTTCGGATGGCTGACCATCGGATTCCACGGGATGTACGTGTTCCAGACCATGTGCGCCTTGGTCTCGGGCCTTGCGTGCCTGGTGTCGTTGGATGTCGCGTTCCGTTTGAAACGGCTTGATTGGAACAAAGCGGTGACGATCGTCGTGGCCGTGTATTGGATCGCATTCGCAGTCGGCGTCCTGCAATGGATGGACTCCCGACTCGGCATCACGCCGGTCACCAGACTGTTCCAACTGCTCATGGAACGAAACTACGTGCCACGCAAACCCCAATTCTTATTCGCGGAACCAAGCTACATCGGCATGCACATATTCGGCGTGCTGCTGCCGTTGTTCTGGCTCACCAGACGCAAGTCACTGGCATTACTCACCCTCGTGTTCGCCTTCGGCTCGGCATGCATGGGCGTCGGTGTACGCATCCTGATTGATACGATGATCGCACTACTGCTCTGGGCCATGGTCGAAATCCGATGGGACCGCGCGCGCAACGTGATCGCGGCGCTCGCCGGAGTCGGAGTGATCGGCGCAGGCGGCACGCTGACATTGCTGCACAATGCGCGTGTGCAGAGCATGCTGCAGCACGGCCTGATGCAAGGGGATTTCTCTACGCTGGCACGTATATTCCGCTCACTGGCACCGATGCTCGCCGGACTGCACGACCCGGTACATCTCATATTCGGCTTCGGCATGGGCAACATCAAAGACGCGATGTTGCAAGGATACGACGCTGCCCGAGCCGTCATCACGGCCCAAGGTGGAAACCCGGACGGTAATGGCGAGATCAGACTGATAGCGGATACGGACAACAGCACCTACTACTTCACCATGAACGCCTACGTCAGTTTCATCACCGAATTCGGCATAGTGATGCTCGTCGCATTCCTGATTCTGCTTCTGGCCCACGTGACCCTCAACCACGCATGGAGCAAGACCACAATCTGCTGGCTGATCCTGCTGTGCTACCTCTACATCCAATTCGAAGGATACGCGTTCTACGCCCTATGGCTCTATATCTGGGCCACCGGTCTCAGGAGGCCGTTAATACATGCCGCCCGCACCGAATCCCCGCAATGATTCTGCACGTATGAGATGATTCACCGCACATAGGGAACGCCTCACGCTAAAATTTCCGTTTGCGGTGTGTCGGAGTCCTAGTGGATTTCGCATAACCGCACACGAAAGTTGGAGAAACGGTTAAGGGGTTCAGGCATGCGCATCATGTTCGTCTGTACGGGCAACATTTGTCGTTCGCCTATGGGCGAGCTGTTGATGTCGCACTACCTGACTGGTACCACCGTGCAGGTGTCCAGCGCCGGAACGCGCGGCCTGCCGATGCATCCGATCGATCCGTCAAGCGGACGCCTCATGGATAGTGTAGGCATCGAATCCTCCGGTTTCCATTCCCGACGATTGACCCGCCAGATGGCCGATGACGCCGACCTGATCCTCTGCTTCGAAAAGCAGCAGCGCAAGGACATCGTCACGTTGGCACCAGCCGCGGTGCGCTACACGTTCCTGCTGAACGATTTCACGAACATGTGCGACTACTGCGCCCAGCACAGCATGGTCACCGGTACCACCATCCAGGAGCGGCTTGAGTCAGTGATCAGGCGCTCTTCGATGATTCGCCCGATGATTCCGCTGCCGAAAGATATCGACGACCCGCACGGCCGCGAATTCGACCAATTCTGCATCGCCGCCAACCAGACCAACGAGGCGATTCGCAGGATTCTCAAAAGCATGCGCAAACATCACGACGTGTCCCTCTCCGCCGTGCGCTCGCAGATTGTTGCCTAGCTTTTAGGCGAACCAGCTTTCAACTCGGTTGCACTGCTCGGTAAGACCTCTGCCGATTTTATCTATGAGTTTTTTTCGGTTTTCGAAAACGGAGCTATTGCTCTGGTCGAGAGCACTGACTTTCTGCAGGCAATTAATTGCTGTTGCCATGAAGGTAATGGGCATAATTTGGCTGAGCGTTTGTAACATGGAACAGCAGAACTTAAAATCCTTGCTCCCGAATGGCTCGGTAAGTTTCTGCCAATGCCTGAGCTCTATACGTTCATAGTTGTATTCGCCGCCGATACTCATGGCAAGTTTGCGTTGTTTGCGTTGGGTTTCATAGGCGTACATGGATGCGGTGTCATATAGTGGTGCGAATGATGGTTTGGCTCCGGTAGGTTCCAGCAGCGCGTAATTCTTCGCATGAGCATCGGTGCCACCGATGAGGAAATTGACGACGAGAGCTATGTAAAACTGGTCGATATCAATTTCGCTCAAATTGTTGTTTCTCATGCATTGGATGATGTCTTGGGCGGAGGGGCCACCGTCCGACTGGTATTTTTCTTGTGTTGAATGAGCGGTTGCTTGGCAGAAGTCTTCTTGGTGAATCCGCTGCACAATGGGACGGCCATTTACCGTGGAGATTTTACGGTCCCATCGTGTGCTGACGAGCGCGGGAGTCTCTCCGAACATGCGGAATGTGGTTTGTGCCACGGGAATTCCCAATGCTCCAATTGTTTTCATGCAGATATATTCGTTGAAAGCTTGCTCATGCAAGGCATGTATGCCGGGCTTGATGATGTGTGTCGTTGGTGCGGTTCCATGTGCTTCGTACCATTTGCCATTGGCATAGTGGAGCGCAATTTTGTCTTGTGCACCGTTCAACGACCAGTGCTCGTCGGAGGCTTGCCATGAGGCATCGCTTGTACCCGCGATGGAGGCGAGGCGTTGCTCTATTTCTTTTTCAGAGATAGGGACGAGTGAATACGGATCGTCTTTCACTGTCTCGATTTGCTCAGGTGGAACAAATTGCGCTCCTCCCGCACAATCCAATCCGATTGCGCTCAGCAATGCGAAAGGATTATTTCCATTGACTCCATATTGTTTGCCGATTGCTCTGCGCGTCATGGGGTCATCGGGTAGCACGCCATCGATATAGGCTTCTATTGGTTTGCCGGTCCAAGGCTGGGATCTTCTGGGCATGGACAGAGATAATTGTGCAGGGGCATCGGCGTCGTAAATGAAGGAATGCTTTCCGGATATGTCTTCTTGCAGGATTCCGATTCGCTGTCCTTCAAGGAATACGATGAGTTTTTTGCTAGGCATGGGAAATTAAACTTCCTCGTTAGTGTTGGGTTCGTGCTCGTCGAGTTCTTTGGCTTGCTGTTCGATGAGTTTTGACCGGTTTTGCAATGCGGTATATGTGTCGGCGTAGTTCTGTCCAAAATTCTTAAGGAGTCCCCCTAGGTGTTTGCTGACTTCTGTGAGATTCGACTGTTCGATGGTTTTCCATTGTTGTATTACCGTGCTCACAGAGGGAATCATTGAAGAGGCCTGGGAGGAATGCTCTATGTTTTTTGCGAGGTTCGCGTAAGCATCGGCGAGTGCGGTAACCGTGGGGGTTGGTGGGGTTTTCTCTTCCGGTGAATCTTGCGTTGATTCGTGAATGGCATAGCTTACGGATATGCGCATTTCTAACGCATCCATGATTTTAAGAAGCTTGGTAAACCCTGGATTCTCTATATGGCCGTGTTCGAGCTGATTGATCCAGGGACGGGGAATCCCGGTGATGGTGGAGAGTTCTGTCTGGGTCATGTTTTTGGCTCTTCGTGCGTCTTGGATTGAAGTGGCCAATTGGTTGGTCGAGTTGAGCTGGGTTTGGAATTCAGTCATTGTGTACCTGTTTGATTTTTCATACAAACTATCTACTGTTTGATTACTGAAACAATACTGTACACTGTTTTGTTTCAATAATCAAACATTCAAATTGATGTTGCTTAAGGTTAGAAGCACTTTTCTTCCTTCCGTATGCGATGGCAGGGATGGTATATGTGAAGAGGTGTATTCCTGATATTGCCTCATGGGAATTACTGGAGGGGAAATGACTGAGGATTTCAATAGGTTATATGCAAGGGTCTTTTAAGCCGGTGCGTATCGGCATGCTGCAGAAGTCCGGAAAGTTGCTAATAATCCCGAACGTGGCCTTCTGGGGCAATACGAGTTGCTTGATTGCTGTTATCATGCTGGTGCCGCCGTCGAGCAGTTGATTTATGGCTTACTCATTGAAAATGATGAGTTGGATCGTTTGTGGAGTAAGCCATTTAGGGGTGGCAATTGCTTTCTGTTACCGTTCCATGATTCAGGGAATAATACGGGTATCATCGGTCGCCATACACGGAATATAGGACGCATTATCAAGAATTCAAATGGTAAGGAAACTCAGATTGGTTTCAAGGGAAATGTGTTTCATGAGATTGACGCTCTTGTGAATATGCGGAATAAAGCGGTTCATGAGAACTTGATGATTGGTAACTCTGATGATGTAATCTGCAGATTCGAGATATTCAGGGACTACGTCAGGCGTGAATACTACGAATTTTGGGATGCGCTCAAGGCAATTTATCCCAAGCAGAGTGAGAACCCGTTTGCGAATGCTGAACAGGATCTTTTTCGGGAATGGCTATTGTTCCATAAGGACGGCATGCTCGTGGCCGACATGAAAGTGTTGCTTTAGAGACGGCTCGATTATCTGAAGAAAAAGATAGAATCAAAAGACGTTGGGAAATCTATCGGAATAAATGGAATGATAACAATCCTGTTTTTAGCTCATGCCGTATAGGTATCTGTAGGTGTCCAATTTAAAGATGCACCAGATGCCTTGACAGATGTGTTGCTTGTACTTCGTAAATATGCGGATGAGGAGCAGTTTGTATTTCTTTCTGCGGCAGCATTGGTAATAAAACAGGATGATGGCAGTTATGTTGTCGATGTTCAGACTGCTGGACATTTGTTCAAGCCTGACAGCTATCTGAATATAGTTAAGTCGTATGTGAAAGATAATGAGTTACAGCATAAGACCGATGGTCGGCGTGAGCAGCAGTTGTGTCATGCGGCTTATGTCTCTGCGCTCAAAGGGAATGGCACGGCAATTCAAAGCGGCAAAGTCCAGATTACTTCTGGTCAGGCGAGCAATGTCCTGAAAGATTGGGGACTCGGATTTAACTCCGATAATTCTCTATGACTGTGGTAAGGCTGGTATTAGAATCATTCTGCACCGTGCCAGAGGATAAGTCGCTGAGGCCGCGATGTTCGTAGACGTGGCGCCATATTCACATGCTTGAACTAATGCTTAGTGATATGAACTGATTTTTGTTCCGCATTTCCCCTAACTCGATGGGAGATGATGGA
>OAWN01000389.1_pt1 | contig 13612 bp, 14 predicted proteins | sample 1476801 | NCBI WGS metagenome assembly OAWN01 (sample SAMEA2580214, study PRJEB22360) | human gut metagenome | biome: human gut; feature: human-associated habitat; material: faeces | place: Denmark | collected 2008/2010 | reverse complement strand
CAGGTAAGGCCCCCCCCCCGGCCAGTCCCTTCCCGCCGGTAACGAGCATCAGCAGCGCAATCCCGCCAGCCTGACCAAACTGATGACCGGCTATGTGGTCGATCGCGCCATCGACAGCCACCGCATCACCTTTGACGACATCGTCACCGTCGGTAAAGACGCCTGGGCGCAGGGCAATCCGGTCTTTAAGGGATCTTCCCTGATGTTTCTTAAGCCTGGCGATCGGGTTAGCGTACGCGACTTGAGCCGCGGGCTCATCGTTGACTCCGGCAACGATGCCTGCGTGGCGCTGGCGGATTATGTTGCCGGCGGCCAGCCGCAGTTTGTCGCGCTGATGAACAGCTATGTGGACAAACTGCATTTACAGGATACCCATTTTGAAACCGTTCACGGCCTCGACGCGCCGGGGCAGCATAGCTCAGCCTACGATCTGGCGGTACTCTCGCGGGCGATTATTCACGGCGAGCCGGACGTTTATCATATGTACAGCCAGAAGAGTCTGACGTGGAACGGCATTACCCAGCAGAACCGCAATGGTCTGCTGTGGGATAAAACTATGAACGTTGATGGTCTGAAAACCGGCCATACCTCCGGCGCTGGCTTCAATCTGATTGCCTCCGCGGTGGACGGCCAGCGCCGGCTGATTGCGGTAGTCATGGGGGCCGACAGCCCGAAAGGGCGTGAACAGCAGGCGGCGAAGCTGCTGCACTGGGGCCAGCAAAACTTCGATACCGTCCAGGTCCTGCAGGACGGCAAGCAGGTCGGCGTTGAGCGTATCTGGTATGGCGATAAAGAGCAGATTAGGCTGGGGACCGATCAGGACTTCTGGTTAGCGCTGCCGAAATCGGAAGTCTCGCGCATTAAGGCGAAATATGTGCTGGATAAAAAAGTGCTGGAAGCGCCGATTGCCGCCCACCAGCGGGTCGGTGAAATCTCTCTTTATGATGGCGATAAAGTCGTCGCCCACTGGCCGCTGGTGACGCTGGAAAGCGTCGGCAAGGGCGGCCTGCTGTCGCGCTTTAGCGATTATCTGCATCAAAAACTGTAACTTCTCCGCCGCTCCGCCTGGAGCGGCATCTCGTAGCTGTTTGATTATTATGCTGCTTCGGTTGGCGCTTTGTTTAGTGTCCATCCCTTACCTTACCCGGTCACCATTCAGGAAATCCCCTGGCGCTTGTGCGCCCAAAATGGAGCTGGGAAGATGAAATACTTTGCGCGTAGTGCGCTTTCTCTGGGACTTTTCGCCGTTTTTAGCACCTCTGGTTTTGCCTCTGGCCTCGTTCTGGCCGATAACGAATTTCGCAATGATTTAGCCTGGTTATCCGACCGCGGAACCCTCTCTTTAAGTTTGTCCACCTGGCCTTTGAGCGAAGAAGAGATTAACCGTGCGCTGGCCAATGCCCATCCGACAACATCCGCAGAGCGGGTGGTTCTGAGTCGGGTAAATCAGCGTTTAAGGGCGCTCAAAGCCGACGTGCGCGTTACCGGTTACAGTTCCACTGATAAGCCGGGAACTCCGCAGGGGTTTGCCCAGTCTTATCCCGCTGACCAGTCGCTTTCTCTCGCCCTGAACAACAGCGGTGAATGGTGGGATCTGCATCTACAGGGCAATGTTGAAGGCGACAAACGCATCGACAACGGCTCCAGCGTAAACGCCAACGGCGCATACGGCGCGGTAAAACTGTGGAACCAGTGGCTGGCGTTCGGGCAAATCCCGCAGTGGTGGGGACCGGGTTATGAAGGGAGTTTGATTCGCTCCGATGCCGCGCGTCCCATGACCGGTTTTCTGCTGCAGCGTGCAGAACAGCGGGCGCCGGAAACCTCATGGCTAAGCTGGATTGGCCCCTGGCAGTATCAACTTTCCGCCAGCCAGATGAACCAGTACGCCGCCGTACCGCATACCAAAATCTTCGGCGGTCGCCTGACGTTTTCGCCCATCTCCTCGCTGGAACTGGGCGCTTCGCGCGTTATGCAGTGGGGCGGCGAAGGGCGACCTTCATCATTCAGCAGCTTCTGGGACGGCCTGACCGGCAATGATAACACCGGTGAATCGGCCGACGATCCCGGCAATCAGCTGGCCGGTTTTGATTTCAAGCTGAAGCTGGCGCCAACCTTGGGCTGGCCGGTGAGCATTTACGGCCAGATGATCGGCGAGGATGAAGCCGGATACTTGCCCTCGGCGCACCTCTACCTTGGCGGCGTGGAAGGGCACCATCAGTGGAACAGCAATGCGGTTAACTGGTATCTGGAAGCCCACGATACCCGCTCGAATATGGGACGCACCAACTATATCTATAACCACTTTATCTATAAAGATGGCTACTATCAGCAGGGCTACCCGCTGGGCGATGCGATGGGCGGCGATGGACGCCTGTATGCCGGTAAGGTGGAGCTGGTCACCGAAGCAAATCAGCGCTGGAGCGCGCGCCTGGTCTACGCGGAAGTCAATCCGAAGAACCAACGAATCAATAAAGCCTTCCCGCACGCCGACACGCTGAAGGGCGTACAGCTGGGCTGGAGCGGCGATGTCATACCGACGGTTCGCCTGAATACCTCCATGTGGTACACCGATGCAAACCACAGCGCCAGCGACGATGTTGGGGCCAGCATCGGCATTGAACTGCCGTTCAGTTTATAACCCGCCGGTGGCGTTTTTTTAATCTTCTTGCCGCGCGGATTTGTGAATTACCGCACATACTATGGGTGATTGTACTGTTAGATTGTATGTATATACATACAGTATTTTATCAACAGTGGAGGCAACATGGACTATAACGTTAAATCCGTAGGCAAGAAGAAAATTGCCGGTTTTCATCTGGTCGGCCCCTGGGAACAGACGGTTAAACAGGGGTTTGAACAGCTGATGATGTGGGTCGACAACAGCCGGGTTCCTGCGCAGGAGTGGGTGGCCGTTTACTACGACAATCCAGACGAAGTCCCGGCGGAAAAGCTGCGCTGCGACACCGCCGTCACGGTGGCGGAAGACTATCAGATCCCTGAAGGAAGTGAAGGCGTGATGATGACCGAAATCGCCGGCGGCGAGTATGCCGTTGCCCGCGCCAGAGTCGAGAATTTCGATTTTGCGACTCCGTGGTATCAGTTCTTCGAAAGTCTGATGCAAAGCACAGAGCATCAGATGGCGATGAAGCCCTGTTTTGAAGTCTACCTTAACGATGGTAACCAGGACGGCTACTGGGACATTGATATGTATATCGCGGTTGAACCCGTAGTGAAGTGAACTTATCCCTTTAATTGACAAGGTTTCTTACATTCGCGTGATGCTTGCGGCGAAAAAGCAGTTACAATTGCCCTTTTCGTTGTGTCGGAGTCGGTTGTGCGCGCGGATAAATCACTTAAGCCATTTGAAATTCGGCTGTATCGCCATTACCGCATCGTCCATGGCGTGCGAATAGCATTGGCCTTTGTGCTCACCTTTCTGCTGGTGCGCCTGCTTAACGTGCCGGAAGGTACCTGGCCTCTCATCACCCTGGTGGTGGTGATGGGGCCTATCTCCTTCTGGGGAAACGTCGTCCCGCGCGCGTTTGAGCGTATCGGCGGCACGATCCTCGGCTCGGCGCTCGGGCTGGTGGCGCTCAAGCTGGAACTTATCTCTCTGCCCATTATGCTGCTGTGGTGCGCGGTGGCGATGTTCCTCTGCGGCTGGCTGGCGTTGGGTAAAAAGCCCTACCAGGCGCTGTTGATCGGCATCACGCTGGCGGTGGTGGTCGGCGCGCCGCCGGGCGATATGACGACCGCGCTATGGCGAAGCGGCGACGTTATCTTTGGTTCCCTGCTGGCTATGCTGTTTACCGGTATCTGGCCGCAGCGGGCTTTCCTGCACTGGCGCATCCAGATGGCCAGCTACGTCACCGCCTTCAACCGTCTGTATCAGGCGGGCTTCTCGCCGAACCTCGTCGAGCGTCCGCGTCTGGAAAAGCATATGCAGAAGGTGCTTAACGATGTGGTCAAAATGCGCGGATTAATTACGCCCGCCAGCAAAGAGACGCATATCCAGAAGGCCATCTTTGAAGCGATCCAGACCGTTAGCCGGAATCTGGTGTGCATGCTGGAGCTGCAAATCAACGCCTACTGGGCATCGCGTCCCGGCCATTTTGTTATGCTGAATGCCCATACGCTGCGCGAAACGCAGCAAATGACCCAGCAGACGTTGCTGACTATCGCCCATGCATTGTATGAGGGCAATCCGCAGCCGATTCTTGCTAACAATGAAAAGCTCAACGAAATTGTGGCCGAGCTGCGCCAGCTCATCAAAGAGCAGCAGGACGACAATTTCTCTGAAACGCCAATCCATGGTTATGTCTGGCTAACCATCGAACTGGCCCGGCAGCTTGAGCTGCTGTCGCATTTAATCTGCCGGGCGTTGCGTAAATAAAGACCAGATACGCGCGGTTTGCCCATCGCTTGCTTCGATTCAGCAGCGTTTAGGGTTATGATAAAGGCAAAGGAAAAAACATTGTCATCAGCGGCTGCTAACAGTTATGTTAGCCCTATGTAGCAGTCGCTTTAGCGAATCCGAATCTCAAATATTAGGGGTGTAAAAATGGAAACAACTAAGCCTTCTTTCCAGGACGTACTGGAGTTTGTTCGCCTGTATCGTCGTAAGAATAAACTGCAGCGTGAAATTCAGGACGTTGAGAAAAAGATCCGTGATAACCAGAAGCGCGTACTGCTGCTGGACAACCTGAGCGACTACATCAAGCCGGGCATGAGCGTTGAAGCTATCCAGGGCATCATTGCCAGCATGAAGAGCGATTACGAAGATCGCGTTGACGACTACATCATTAAAAACGCCGAGATCTCCAAAGAACGTCGCGATATCTCTAAAAAGCTGAAAGCAATGGGCGAAGCGAAAGTAGAAGATAAATCTGCCGAGTAATCCCGTTTGCGTGCTCCGGCGGCTCTCGCTGCCGGAGTGATTCCTCCTCTTGCGTCATCTCGCATTCCTTAGCAAAACAGCTTCTGTAACGCTGAACCTTTCCCCAGGAATTTGGTATACTTCCGCCGTAAACATATTGATATCGGAAGGTTTTATCTCATGCTGTCCCTGCAACAGGTGCCGCCGCGATGATACTGATGACCGGCGACGCGCTTAGCGGCCTACGCCGTGATGCCCAATCTCTACTCAACTCTTTCGTTTCGGCGATCTATATCGCTACCTCCCGGATATCCGATAACCAAATAGCTGCACGCATTCAACATCACCGCGATACCCGGCTGGCCCACTGGCGGCTGGAAGAGCGTCCACGCAGCAGCTACGCAGATAAGTCAGGTTACGGTCGGCGGCGGCGGTGAATAACCGCTGGTCGCAAGGTTTAACGACAGGAGTCATCTTTCCATGATTAAGTCATTTTTTGCCGCATTATCGTTTATCAGCCGCTTGCCGGTCCCGGCGCGTTTGTCTCAGGGGCTAGAAATTGAACAATATCAACGTAGTATCGTTACTTTCCCCTTTGTTGGCCTGCTGCTGGGGGCGATCGCGGGGGTTGTCGTGATATTGCTCCAGCCCTGGTGCGGCGGCCCGCTTGCCGCGCTGCTCGGCGTGCTGGCGCTGGCGCTGTTGACCGGCGGCTTCCATCTGGATGGGCTGGCGGATACCTGTGATGGCATTTTCTCTGCCCGCCGCCGCGAGCGGATGCTGGAGATTATGCGCGACAGTCGGTTGGGCACTCACGGCGGGCTGGCGCTGATTTTTGTGCTGATTGCAAAAGTGCTGGTGGTCAGCGAGGTCACGTGTCGCGGTACGTCGGCGGTTGCCGCCCTGGCGGCCGCCTGCGCCGTGGCCCGCGGTATGGCGGTGCTGCTGATGTACCGTCAGCGCTACGCCCGCGAAGAGGGGCTGGGCAATCTGTTTATCGGTAAAATCTCGCTGCAACAGACGCTGATCGCCATGGGGATCGCTCTGGCGCTGGCGACGCTGCTGCTCGGCGTTAACGGTCTGCGCGCAGCGCTTATCACGCTGGTGCTGGTCTGGGCGCTAGGCCAGGCGCTGAAGCGAACTCTGGGCGGGCAAACCGGCGACACCTTAGGCGCGGCGATTGAGCTCGGTGAAGTCATATTTTTGCTGGCCCTGCTGTAAGATTTGCTTTCTTCCCGGTGGCGCTGCGCTGACCGGGCTACGGGTTAACAGCAGTCTGCGGACCGGTAACCCGGACAAGGCGCATCGCGCCGCCTGCGGGGGATGTGCTGAGGTGAGGGATCGGCATGATTTCTTCCCGGCTCGCGCTGCGCTTAGCCGGGCTACAGGTTAACAGCAGTCTGCGGGCCGGTAGCCCGGACAGGCGCATCGCGCCGCCTCCGGGAAAATTACTCAGCGCATGTGCTTACAGCGCTTTTTGCCATACGCTTTGCGGCAGCAGATAAACGTCCGCCGGCGCCGTCATGCCGTCGGTTACAATATGCTGGATGCCGCTGGCCATCACCGCCAGGGTGACGTCAAAGGCGTTCAGGCTATCGCCAAAACCCGCGGTCAGGTTGAGCATTGAACCGTTCGCCATAAGATAGATCGTTTTCTGGCCCATCCGGTAAGCGTTGATATAGGGCATGACCTCTTCATGGCTGAACTGGCGCAGGTACTCGCAGTCAATCTCTTCCGCCACGTGACCCACGTTGAGGATAAACACTCCATCTTTGCATTTATCAAGCGCCTGGCTGTTAACGACTTTTTTGCCGCCGGTAGCCGTGGCCACCACGTCCGCCGAAGCTATCGCCTCCTGTAATTCAACAACGTGCCAGCCGTCGTAGGCAGCCTGTAATCTCCGTGCCGGGTCGATTTCCGCCACCATGACCTGGCCGCCGAAGGCCTTCGCCGCCGCCGCAACCCCCTGGCCGACCAGACCATAGCCGATGACCAGTACTTTTTTCTCATGCAGGGTCAGGTGGGTCGTCTGGAAGAAGGTATGCCACGCGGTCAGGCCGACCATATGACGGTTATGCAGACCTTCCTTAACCGGCAAATCATCCCAGTTAAAAATCGGATAGCCGGGCCGAATATCGCCGAGGCGGCTAACGCCAGAGCCTGTCGCTTCAAGCCCGGCGACAACATTGCCGAACTCCCCGCGCTGATGCAGTAGGGTTGTTATATCCGCGCCCATTTCGCACAGATGCGTCGGCTTCCAGGCAATCGCTTTTTCCCACGATTGCTGCCAGTCGGCATCGCTCATATCACGCCATGCGCAAGCCTCAGCGCCGCGCTCCACCAGCCAGGCGACCACATCATCCTGCACCGTGGTTGGGTTACAGGTGGTCAGGAAAACCTTCGCCCCTTTTTCCAGAATTCCCTGCACCAGTGGGATCATTTTCATATCCAGGTGCATACAGCAGGCCAGACGAACCTGGCTGAGGTCGGGCAGGGCGGCGACCTGGCGCAGCGTACGCGGCATATTCTGGCTGGCCCATGCGATTTCTTTCTCTAATTTTATCTTGTTATTCAACGTATTTGACCTTCAATCCATAGAGTACTGATACCCAGACGTAAGGGCGATTTTAACGTAGCGCGCGCCTTTTTTACATTCACAAAATGAATAACGAAAAGCCACGATAAAGGCGTGGTTGTTAAAACAAGGTTAAAAAAAGAAAATGAAACATAAGTTCTTAATATGATGTAAGCGAGCTGCACGATGTTAAGCGTTTTACCCGGATCGCTCTTTTCACGGATCCGCATTTTCCTTGGCCGCCTTAAGCCGCACGCGTTACCGGTCGCCAGAAAACATATCGTTCTGGCGTCAATAGGCGCCGGGACGGGGCTGGCGGTCACCAGTATGTTTAGCCACTGGCTATTAGGCGAGGTCAATATCTGGTTTATCGCCCCGATGGGCGCGTCGGCGGTGCTGCTGTTTGGCGTGCCGAGCAGTCCACTGGCCCAGCCGTGGTCGATAGTCGGCGGTAATGTCCTTTCAGCGCTGATTGGCGTGACCGTGGGAATCGCCATCCCGAACCTGGCCCTGGCCTGCGGCGTGGCGGCAGGGTTGGCGATCGCCGGCATGTATTTCCTGCGCTGCCTGCATCCGCCGGGCGGCGCGGTGGCGTTAACGGCGATCCTCGGCGGGGCGGGGATACAGAGCGAAGGCTATCACTTTGTTCTGACCCCGGTGTTACTCAACTCATTGATGCTGGCGATGCTGGCCATTGTTTTTAATAACCTGGTCGGACGGCGCTACCCGCATCCGCTGGCGGCGGAGGAAGTGAAGGCGAAAGCGGAGGCGGTGCCGCTGGGCATATCCGTGACGCGCGAAGATATTCATGCGGCCCTGCTGGACGGTCAGTTTCTCGACATTGATGAAGACGACGTGCAGGAGCTGCTGGAAAATATTGAACAAAAAGCCAGACAGCGTATCGCCAGCGCCCAGCGATCCTGATGACCCTGGTTTTCTGGGGAACGCGGATTAATCCACGGGTTCCCCTTCGTATAGCCTTCCTCCCCAGCCATTAGCCTGAACCACGCATTTTGCTCCCCCCGAAAGCGACAAGCTCTGCGGATCGTGACTGCGATCGACAAAATTGGCCATTCAATGAGCAAAAAGTTGACGCCCTTAACGAAATGAATATTTCAAAATAACTTGTTATGGATTTTTTAATCCGTGAGAGTATAACAAGTTGTTAAATAATGCACCCGGGTGCAAAAAGGTGCAAATGTATTCCTGATGCCAGAACCTGCCGTATCTGGATCGGCAATGTGATCTTTTTATTCATAAAAACAAAACGATAGAACGCTCATCCCTGACAGGACAACAAAATGACCGATCATGTGATAACTGAAAGTCGTAAAACAGATAATGATAAGAAAATCAGATTAATAACCCTCGTCTCAACCATTGGTGGGCTGTGCTTTGGCTATGACACCGGGGTTATTTCCGGCGCGCTGATATTCATGAAGAACGATCTTGGCCTCACTCCTCTGCAGGAAGGGCTGGTGACATCGTTTTTATTATTCGGCGCGGCAATCGGCTCCGTTGGCGGCGGCTGGCTGTCCGACCGCCAGGGGCGGCGGAAAAATATTCTGTGGGTAGCGGTGATTTTTATCTTTGGCGCCCTCGGTACCGCCGTCGCGTGGGATATGTCGTCGATGATAATCGCCCGCTTTATCCTCGGCCTGGCGGTTGGTTGTGCGTCAGTGACGGTGCCGATTTATATTTCAGAGCTGGCGCGGCCCGCGCAGCGTGAACGGCTGGTGACGGTCAACGAACTGATGATCGTCACCGGGCAGTTTCTCGCTTACTCCGTCAACGCTTCCATCGTCAATTTCTATCCCGACATGTCGCACAACTGGCGGCTGATGCTGGCTATTCCGGCGCTGCCCGGCGCGCTGCTGTGGATTGGAATGCTGGTAATGCCGGAGTCTCCGCGCTTCTTCGTGCGTAAGGGGCAAATAGACAAAGCGGTTGCGGTGCTGAAAACGATTCGTCGGCCTGAAGAGGTGGAGCAGGAGATCCGCGATATCCAGCAGGTGAGTCAGATTGGCATCAACCATGGCCGATTTGTTGACGAGCTGAAGAAAAAATGGGTGCTGCAGCTGATTTTGATCGGGCTGATGATTGTGCTGGCAACGCGCGTAACCGGCGTGAATACCATTATGTACTACGCGCCGACGGTGCTGAAAGCCACCGGACTTGGCGATGCGGCGGCGGTGACCGGCGCCGTGGCTAATGGCGTCGTGTCTATTCTGGCCACGCTACTAGGGATGCTGTTAATTGGCAGGCATTCCCGACGGAAAATGTTCTTTACCGGACAGATCGGCGTCACCCTTAGCCTGGTGTTGATTGGCCTCTCGTTCAAGCTCTTCTTCCATATGGAAACCGTTGATGGCGTCAGCGGCTTGCACGCCAACTTTACCGGCGCCAGCTACATCATCCTTGCCCTGATGCTGATGTTTCTGACCTTTATGCAGGGTTGGATCGCACCGGTGTTCTGGCTGATGCTTGCGGAAATTTACCCGCTGCGGATGCGCGGTCTGGGTATGGGTTTTGCGGTATTCGGTTTATGGATATTTGACTTCATCATTCAGTCTATTTTCCCGATTTTACTCAACAGCTACGGCGGCGGAATGACCTTCGGTTTCTTCGCGGTAACCAACGTCATAATGCTGATTCTGCTGGTGAAGTTCTTGCCGGAAACCCGTGGCTTAACCCTTGAACAAATTGAACAAAAATTCAGATTCTGATTTAGCGACATGGAGGAATATATGACAGTTAATATCGGTTTAATTGGTTTAGGTATGATTGGGCGCGATCATCTCCAGCGTTTTCAGACGGTGATTCAGAACGCCAGGGTCAGCGCCGTCTGCGATATCAATCGTAATGTTACCGACACTATTGCCCGCGAATATGGCGCTCAACCCTATTACGATGCGGTCGAAATGATTCAATCGGACGACGTGGATGCGATCTTTATTTGCTCTATTGGTCCGGTACATAAAGAACAAATTCTGGCCGCCATCAAGGCAGGTAAACCGGTGTTTTGCGAAAAGCCGCTGACCCCAACCGCGGATGAAGCCAAAGCGATTATTGATGCTGAAGTGGCCTACGGCAAACGTATGCTGCAGCTGGGTTTTATGCGCCGTTTCGACCCAGGGTACAACCAGCTTAAAGCGACTCTGGATAGCGGTGAACTGGGGGAAATATTGCTCATCCATTGCGCACATCGCAACGCCTCCGTGCCAGAAAGCTACACCCTGGAGATGGCGATTAACGATTCGGCGACCCACGAGATCGATATTATCCGCTATCTGCTTAACGAAAATATCGTTTCGGTACGCGTCGATAAACCACAGAAGAAAACGCGCAGAGCCTGCGCGCATCTGCAGGATCCGTTGATTGTGATTTTTGAAACCGAATCCGGCGTACGTATTGATGATGAGCTGTTTGTTAACTGCGATTATGGTTACGACATTCGCTGTGAAGTGATTGGCGAAAATGCCATTAGCGCATTGACCGAACAGGCTCTCACCACCGTCCGTTCGGCACAGGGTTATAGCCGTGCTATCCCCAAAACCTGTATGGAACGTTTCGCCACCGCCTACGATCGCGAGGTGCAGAATTTCGTTGACCGGGTAAACCTGGGGGCGGAGATGAGCGGGCCATCATCGTGGGACGGATTTGTCGTGGCGATGGTATGCGATGCTGGCCTGGCATCGCTGAAGGATGGCGAAAAGCACGCGGTCTCTCTGCCGGAGTGTCCGGCGCTCTACCGCTGACCCATTAACGAAGGGAGAGGCGCATGTTAACGCTGAAACCAGAAGATATTTTTATTGGCTGTCGGGCGAATTCAAAGAAAAAGGCGCTGCGTATTGCCGCGGATTCCCTGCAGGCCAGCGGCTACGTCAGCGAGGGTTTTTTTGAATCGATGGTGGATCGCGAAAAGGCGCTCTCTACCTGGCTCGGGGCGGGAGTGGCGATGCCTCACTGTAGCAAAGAGGGGATCGACCTGGTGCGGCAAACCGGTTTCCAGCTGTTTCAGTTCCCGGATGGCGTGGGCTGGGGGGAGGGGAAAGTGGCTTTCCTTGTGGTCGCCGTGGCGGCAAAAAATAATGAACACATTGATGTTATAGCGGATCTGGCAGACCTGCTTGATGACGAAGTGAAAACCACGCTGCTGGCCAGCGCCGACAGCAAAGACGCGTTTATGCAGATCCTCGAAGGACACTCATTTAAGAAGGATAGAATATGAAACTGGCACTCTGTACCGATGTTCTCGCCGGCCTGGCGTTCCCGGAAATGCTCGATCGCGTCAAGCAGTACGGCATTACGGGCGTGGAAATGACCGCAGGCGGTTGGTCGCCCTGTCCACATGTTAAAACTGAAGAACTGCTGGCTTCTTCGGCAGCGCTGGCGGCGTTTCGCGGAGAACTGGAAAAGCGCGGAATGGAGATCGTTGCGCTGAACTGTTCGGGTAACCCGCTGGCCCCCGGCGCGCTGGGCGAGAAGCATACCGCCAGCAGCTATCGTACCGTCGAGCTGGCGGCAAAGCTGGGGGTGAAAAAGATTGTCATGATGAGCGGCCTGCCGGGCGGCGGGCCGGACGATAAAATCCCTAACTGGATCACCTCGACGGTTTCCTGGCCGGACTATATGCCAGGCGTGATCGATTACCAGTGGAACGAGGTTGCTATTCCCTGGTGGCAGGCTTTTACCCGCCATGCGGCTGAACACGGCATCGAACAGATTGCTCTCGAGGAATTCCCCAGCCAGCTGGTTTACAACCCGAGCACGCTGCTGCGCCTGCGTGAGGCGGTTGGCGATATAATCGGCATGAATCTCGATCCGTCGCATCTGATCGCCATGGGGGCAGACCCGATTGCCGCAGCCCGTAAGCTTGAAGGGGTGATTTATCACGTCCACGGTAAAGACGCGCGTATTGAACGCGGGCTGGCGGATGTCGACGGCTTACTGGAATACCAGCCGGTCACGCAGACCAAAACCCGCACCTGGAACTATGTGGCGGTTGGCTGTGGACAGGATTTGAAGTGGTGGAAAGAGTTCTTCTCGGTGCTGCGCATGACCGGATATAACGGTTATGTGTCGCTGGAGATGGAGGACCTGACGATGAGCGTTGAAGCAGGGCTACGGACGTCGATTGATGCCCTCAACGCCACATTAAGTCAGTGACAACGGGCCGCGTTTTCCCTCCGGGGGGCGGGAGAACGCGGCGCGTTTTTTGTTGAGCGGATTCTATCTTGCTGTATTTTACGTTCTATTGGATGTTTTTTATCAGGAACGTTAAAACCGAGTATGAGCGCCCCAAAACGACAAAAAGCGACCGCCAGCGACGTTGCGTTACTGGCTGGCGTCTCCAAATGGACGGTTTCCCGGGCATTTACCCCCGGGGCCTCCATCCAGCCCAAAACCCGGGAAGAGGTGATGAAAGCCGCTAATATTCTGGGATATCGACCAAATTTACTGGCGCGTAGCCTGACGCAAAAGCAAACGCATATTATTGGCGTGGCGGTCGACGAGTTACGCAATCCCAACATGGTGCTGCTGCTTAACGAAGTGACTCGCCAGCTGCAGAATCGTGGCTACATGGCGCTGGTGATTAACGTCACCGATGAAGAAAATACCCGCACAGCGATGGCGCTGGCTTACCAGCTCCAGGTTGACGGTATCTTGTTTATGGCCACGGTGCTGACACCGGAACTTATCGCGATTGCCACTGAAATTCATCGCGTTCCGCTGGTGCAGATTGGCCGTAATACCGATCATCCGGAAATCCAGGTGGTCAATATCGATGGTCGGCTTGCCGGAAAACAGCTTGCTGAACTGCTACTGGCGCAGGGGCATCGCACTTTTGGCTATATGAAGGGTCCGGATACCGCTTCCCACCATTTAATGAGGATGGAAGGATACGAAGCGGCGCTGGAGCAGGCAGGCTGCCGGCTTGATACTCTGCTGGTTGCCGGCCAGTATTTACGTACCCGGGGATATGCGGCGATGAGTGACTATCTGGACGCGACGCCCGCAGGCGAAAGAGTAGATGCCCTGTTTTGTGAAAACGATATTCTGGCGATAGGCGCGCTTCAGGCGCTGCGCGAGCGCGATTTAACGATGGGTATTGTCGGTTTCGATAATATCGATGAGGCGGCGGCGCCGGGGCGAGGATC
>OAWN01000386.1_pt1 | contig 13690 bp, 12 predicted proteins | sample 1476801 | NCBI WGS metagenome assembly OAWN01 (sample SAMEA2580214, study PRJEB22360) | human gut metagenome | biome: human gut; feature: human-associated habitat; material: faeces | place: Denmark | collected 2008/2010 | reverse complement strand
GGCTTCAATGCCGGAAGAGTTACGCAACGATGCCGAGAATCGCGGGGTGATCGCATGAATCTATTTGCCTATGCTTTTATGCAAAATGCTTTTATGGCCAGCACCTTTATTGCGATTACAACGGGGATTGTCGGGGTCTTTGTGGTGGCGCGTAACATGTCCTTTTTGGCGCACACTTTGTCTGAGGTTGGTTTTGCCGGGGCTGCGTTTGCGGTGTTTGCCGGCATTAGGCCATTGGACGGGATGCTGCTCTTTACCGCGATCAGCAGTATCAGCGTTGGGCGCATGTCGGTTCAAGCCTCGCGTCGGGAAGCATCGATCAGTGCGGTTTCTAGCTTGTTTATCGGTTTAGGTATTCTGTTCTTATCACTTTCGAGTGCGAATGCCAGTTATGCCACAACGATTTTATTCGGCAGTATTATTGGTATTTCCCAGGGTGACGTGTGGCAGCTGGTTGCATTAGCCGCGGGGGTGTTGTTCACCTTGTATTTTGGTTATCGGCGGTTGGCATTTGATTCGTTTGATTCGGTCGGTTCTGCCGCACAGGGGTTGAAGAGTAAGTATATCTCGATTTATTTCCTACTTATTCTGGCAGTTTCGGTATCAATTGGCGCCCAGATTGTCGGCAGCTTGCTTGTGTTCATCCTTTTGACCTTACCGCCGAATGTTGCCAAGTATCTGGGCAAAACGTTGCCGCAGATGATTGTCATCTCGGTTGTGACCGCATTGATCGGTGTCTGGAGCGGCCTTTACCTTGGCTTTTTGACAAACTGGCCGGTTACGTTCTTCATTGCTGCGATTGAGTTTGGTTTTTACTTTTTGGCATTGTGGTATCACCAAAAGACAAACTAAGAGCTGCTTGGTTGTCTTCAAATAAAAATGGCCCTAGAGCGACGAGAATCTCGTTGCTCTAGGGCCATTTTTATATCTGAAGCTGTAAAGAACCGTTGTTGGCGCCAGTGGGTTATCGATGCGGTTTAAGTTGACGCAAAAAAGTCGTTACTTCTGCGCGATAATCGTGTTTTTGCTCGAATTGTGCCAGATAAGGAGCATTGTGGGTGCTAGTGGCTCCGGTATGCCGCAGCTTCGTATATACCTCTAAGTAAGGCAAGGCAGCTTGTTTGGCTTGGGCTAATTCGGCCGCAGCGTCATATGGAACCTGACGTAAATCCAGATCCGTCATTGCCCCATGATGAAGGCTCAGCAAAGCATAGTCTGCATAAGTCGTGGTTTGTAAATGTGGTCGCGACCAATTGAGCCAGGATTCAGTATCACCTGACCACTGCTGGTGTAGCGCAGTAATTGCTGATGGGTATGCCCGTAAATGGCAACGTCGATTTTGGGGTCAGGCGCGATCTGGTCGAAATTGCTTTGTGGTTGATCCGGATAGAGTCGATGGCCGTGGTTGCTAGTCGGCAAGTTGTGGGCGAGACTGATCGTCAGACCGTCTTGTTCAAAGACTTCATGTAATGGCCAGTGGCGAATGGCGGTCAGTATGTCAGCATTTAGCTGCGGCCATAAATAAGCAACGAGCCGACTAAAGTAGACATCGGTGGGCTGGTTTAAGTCTACCGGGCCGTCCAATACCCAGAATAGGTCATCATCCCAGTTGCCCTTAACCAGATGCGTCAACGGCAGTGCATGCAGTCGGTCCCAAAGCTTGGCTGCTCCCGGTCCCGGTAGGAATAAGTCGCCAAGGAACCAGTATTCGTCAGCGTGATGTGCCTGTGCGTCTTTAAGCACTGCTGAAAAGGCGGTCATATTGCCGTGAATATCTGATAAAATGGCGATTTTTGTCATGCGTTCCTCCAGTGATCGTTCATTGTGACTAAGCCTTGCGTTCCCAGATCGCCTTTACCGGCTGCCACCATGTTAGCGTATAACTGTTCGGCCAGTTGGGTTGCCGGTAACTGCAGATGCATTTTTTTGGCTTCATCTAAAGCAATTCGGAGATCCTTGAGAAAATGTTTTGCGAAAAAACCGGGGGTATAATCAGCCTGCAACATGCGGGGACCGTAATTGCTTAAGCTCCAGTTGGCACCGGCCCCGCTGCCGACCACCGTGAGCATTTCATTTAAATCAAGCCCGGCCGCTTTGCCATAAACCAGCATTTCAGTGAGTCCGGTCATCGTGCCAGCGATCATAATCTGATTGGCCATCTTGGCATGTTGACCAGATCCGGCCGGGCCGAAATAGTTAACCGATGTCGCGATCGGTGCAAATAAATCTTTCAATCGAGACAGCAGGTTTTTTTCACCGCCTACCATGATCGTCAAAGTGCCGTTCTTAGCGCCAATGTCGCCTCCCGAAACCGGCGCATCAATGGCATGAGCTCCTTTGTCTGCAGCTTTGGAAGCAATACTTTTGGCTAGTGTTGGCGTACTCGTGGTCATGTCAATGATTAAGTCACCAGCGTGGGTACCAGCAAGAACCCCGTCACAGCCATAATAAACGGTTTCAACGTCCTGAGGAAAACCGACCATGGACATGACAACATGACACTGTGCCGCCACCGCATGCGGAGATTCCGCCCAAGTGGCCCCGGCATCTAGCACTGTTTGCGCGTGGGCTTTTGTGCGGTTGTAAACGATGACCTCGTGACCGGCATTAAGAAAGTTTTTAACGATCCCGGTGCCCATAACACCGGTACCAATAAATCCGAGTTTCAAACGACTCATCCTTTCTGCAAGATTTTTTCCAATTCCATCAAGCGCTGTTCAAATACTGAAAAGGCGGCTTCAAGATAATCGGGTTTGGTCATATCAACGCCAGCTGTTTTCATGGTGTCAATGGCATACTTAGAACTCCCTGACTTCAAATAGTCTAAGTAACGGGCAGCCGCGTCAGGTTCGCCGCTACTGATGCCCGCTGCTAAGGTTGAGGCAGCAGCAAAGCCGGTTGCATACTGGTAAACATAGTAATTGTAATAGAAGTGCGGAATGCGGGCCCATTCAAAGGCAATTTCCGGATCGCGTGCAACTTCCGGTCCATAATATCGGGCGTTGAGATCGGCGTAATATTGTGACATGCTGGTGGCCGTTAACGGTTCGCCTTGCTGATCCTGTTGGTGAATCCAGTGCTCGAACTCGGCAAATTGTGTCTGACGGAAAACAGTTCCCTTAAAACCATCGAGATAGTAATTCAAAATGTAGGCTCGTACTTTGGAATCATCCGAATGTGTCAGGAAATAATCAGTTAACAGATTTTCGTTGGTCGTTGAAGCAATTTCGGCAACAAAGATCGGATAATCACCATAGACATACGGCTGATTGTGACGCGTGTACCAACTGTGAACGCTGTGGCCGGTTTCGTGAACCAACGTATAGAGTTCATCAACGGCATCGTGCCAGTTCAATAAGATGAACGGATTGGTATCATAAGCACCACCGGAATAGGCACCTGAACGTTTGCCTTTATTTTCGACAACATCAATATAGCGATTGTCAAAAATTTCGCGAACATGCTCAAGATAATCATCGCCTAGTGGGGCTAAAGCTTTTAAGGCCTCTGCTTTGGCTTGTTCAAGCGTATAAGTCAACGGCGGCTGGCCAGTCAGTGGGGTGTAAATGTCATACATGTGTAACTGATCGACTGCCAACACCTTTTTGCGCAAGGCGACATAACGATGTAAAAGCGGCAGGTGGGTGTTAACCTAGTCGATAAGCGTCGTGTACACACTTTCCGGAATGTGATTACTTGCCATAGCGGCAGCACGCGCATTTTTGTAATGATGCGCCGTCGCGTTGAAATTATGGGCTTTCACTTGACCACTTAACGTTTGCGCAAACGTATTTTTCAAACTTTCGTAAGCACGCAGAAGGGCCTCGAAAGCCTCCTTGCGTAATTTACGGTTAGTCGAGCGAATCAATTGACCGTACAAACCGTTACTAAGCTGGACGGTTTCGCCATCTTCATTTTCAACAAACCCGAATTGCAGATCAGAGTTGTTTAATACATTGAAGGTCGCGTGACTGGCATTTAAGGCATCACCCGCACTTGCAATCAAGGCCTCGGCAGCGGTTGTCAAGACGTGTTCTCGATTTACCGTGATGGCATCGATAAAATGTCCGAATGGCTTCAAGCTTTCAGTGTCACGCCAGGCCGTTAATTTGTCGCTTGGGATCGCCAGAATTTCCGGATCCAAAAACGCTAACTGACTGGCTAATTCAGCACCCAGGCTTTCAGCTTTGGCATTCATCGCCTGATAAGTGGCGTTACCGGTATCTTGATCGCTTTTTAAACTTGAATAGACGTAAACCTTCTCGAAGCGTCGAAAAACTGCAAGTACGGCTTTAATGCCGGTAACAAGGGCGTCTGCCGAGTTGCCTAACGTTCCTTTCAATGCGACGGCCGCTTTGGCTTGGGCACGGACAGCTTTAAAGTCGGTTTCCCAAGCTGAATCATCTGGATAAATCGTTGTCAGGTCCCAGGTCAATTGCGTTGGGACATCCTCTCGTGCTGGTAAATGTTGCATCTAATCAGCTCCAATTTCTAATATTTCTTTAATGTTACCATATCAAGCCGATTTTTGAGCTAATTCCCTTTTTTCTTCATAATTATCTGATACACTACCGTGGAAACTAAAACTGGAGTGAAGCACATATGTCCAAGCAACAAAAATCTGATCTACGAATCAAAAATCGCAAACCCAAACGGCGCCATCCAATTTTACGTGCGGTGGTTGTTCTCGTGGCGCTTTTTCTGGCGGGTGGCTATGCAGCCAGGTTCTACTCACAAGCAAAAAAAGCAGTTGCGAAGACTTATGACCCGGTTAGCACGAAAACAGTCAATTCCGACCTCAATGGCAAAAAGCCAATCAGTATTCTTTTGATGGGTACCGATACCGGTGCTTTTGGCCGCACGGATACAGGTCGTTCCGACACGTTGATGCTTGTGACCATCAACCCTAAAGAAAAGAAGACAACGATGCTCAGTATTCCCCGCGATACGTTAGCAGAAATGGTGGGGACAGGCGATCAATCACCTACCTATGAAAAAATCAATGCGGCATACTCGTATGGCAAGTCAGACGCGGCGATCAAAACCGTTGAAAAATTACTAAATGTTCCGATTAATTATTACGTGACCGTCAACATGGAAGGACTACAAAAGATTGTCGATGCTGTCGGTGGAGTGGACGTTAATGTGCCGTTTACCTGGACGGATGCGAATACAGGCGGGCAAACCTTTACAAAAGGTAAGGCGCATCTTAACGGTGAACTCGCTCTTGCCTATGCCCGGATGCGTGATGAAGATCCTGAAGGCGATTATGGCCGGCAAAAACGTCAGCAGGAAGTCATCAATCAGATTGTTAAACACCTGATGTCAGTTAAATCACTGACGAACTATCAGAAGGTTATGGACTCGCTGTCATCTAGCATGCGAACCAATCTTACTTTTGATGACATGATGGCAATCGCCCAAAATTATCGCAGTTCGGCTTCAACGATTGAGCGCAAACAGCTGCAAGGCATTGGTGTTTATATTGATAACGCGGCTTATCAGGTTATGAAGACTGATACGCTTCAAAAAGCATCTGATGAAATGCGTGCTCAGCTAGGCTTGTCAAAGAAGACATTGAATAATTTCAATACCCACCAAAACGAAATTAACAATTCACTTGGGTTCGATTGGACTGGCAATAATCCGGTTTATACGGTTTCACTTGATGGTGTGACCACAGGACCTTGAAGCGTTTGATAAAGTTAGTGTCAAAAAGCATGGCCACTTCGGTATTTGAAGGCGACCATGCTTTTTTGTGTCTTATGGAAATGATGATGAAGGTGGCATTTAAAATGGTTACTCTGGATCAGGTAAATCGGGTGCCAATTTTGCGCCGCTTAATTTAGCAGCAGCAAGACCACTTAAGAAGCCAATGATAAGGAACGGTACAAAGTCCATGCCAACTGAGAACCAAGGAATAAAGGTGGTAGCAAAGTGCTGAATGGCTGCGAAGAATGGCAGTTGCGCTAAGCTCGTCGGCAGGGCATGAATCGCATCAAGCAATGCGGGAACCAGCGTGAAACCGATCGTCGTTTTGTAAATCCGGGTATTCTTGCCAATCCAAGGATGAAGCAAGCCTAACATAATCAGCGCAATGGCTAATGGATAAAGCAGCATCAAGATCGGCGTGGAATAGGCGATAATTTGATCGAGCCCAAAATTGGCAATCAGAAAAGCACCAATAGTTGTGATCGGAAGAAAGAAATGATAGCCCAGTTTCGGAAAGCGATGTCCCAAATCCTGTGAAAAAGAGGTGACCAGCCCAATGGCAGTGGTTAAGCAAGCCAGCAGCGTCATCGCTCCGAGCAAGGCAGTACCTATAAGGCCGGTGTAATGCGTCATAATTTGATTAAACGCGGTGCCGCCATTTGCGGTGATCTTAGAAAAGCCGAGGCTAATGGCACCTAACATAATCAGCAGGATATAGATGAGTGCTTCAAGTCCCATTGCCAATGAGCCAACCTTGGCAACGGCTTTAGCCCGACTGGAAGCATGATGTAATCCCATCAATTTCAGCGCGGTAATGATGGTAACGCCAAAGCCCAATCCGGCAAGTGCGTCCATCGTGTTGTAGCCTTGTAAGAAACCATTGGTGAGATTGCCGGTGATAAGCTTTGCGTTGGCAGTGAAGCTAATAGCTCGAATGTCGCCTTTAATTAACAAGGCCCAGAAGAAAATAATGGCCAGTAAAAGCAACAATAGCGGATTCAGCAGCTTACCGATGTAGGTCGTGATTTTACTTTCATTGCGGGCAAGCAGAAATGTTATCAAAAAGAAAATAAACGAGAAAATCAACAAACCGATTTGCTGTTGCCCTTTGTTTAGAAAAGGTGCGATACCAATAGCGTAAGTAACAGTGGCAGTTCTTGGCGAAGCAATTAGCAAGCCGAGACTGGCATGGGTGGCAAGCAGGAAGAATAAGGCGAATCCATGGCCTGCTGGACGAGTGAGATCATACATACTACTCGCACGGGTGAGACTAATGGCCATGATGGATAGCAGCGGCAGTAAAACGGCCGATAGTAAGAATCCGATGGCAGCCGGTAGCCAAGCCGCTCCGGCTAGCTGCCCCATATGAATCGGGAAGATTAAATTTCCGGCTCCAAAGAACATGCCGAATAACAAAGAACCGAGTGTGAGGTATTGACGTTTGGTGAGCTTAGCTTGCGTTGACATTGTAGATCCCTCCATGTTTATAAAATCACTGCGACACTGAATGCTGACTGTCGGGTATTTTTTCCATAAGAAAAGCCCTTAACAGTCAGAACTGTTAAGGGCGTGGATCACGCTGTACCACCTTACTTTACCGCCAACGTCACCGAAAGCGGTCTCGCCGCGTACGGCCTGATTCGGCGATACGCGATTGCTGTAATGGGCGCAATCCCAGCCATTACTTCCGAAGTCGCAATGGCAACTCGTAGACTACTTTCCACTAGATAATCAGAGGTCTCTTCCCACCAACCGAGACTCGCTGACACTGACAATCCAGGTACTCTTCTACTCATCGTTTTTGAAAATCTGTTGAATTGATCTTTATTTTACGAAGAAGTGGGGAAAAGTCAAATACTTTTTTAAAAATATGAGTTAGTTTGATGAGAAATGTGAGGGCTAATGAGGAAGCGGTACCCGTTAAAATACCCATATAAAGGCAATGGCGCTGGTGAAATCCAAACAGTTAGCTAGTCATTTTTCTCATATCAAGCATGACATGGCCTGAAGTTCACGATAGTCACGACTGGCTGAAAAAATCCCGCATTTAACCAATGAACAGAAAAAAGCCCTCTCGCTCACACATAGCGAAAGGACTTTCTGATTTTAGCTAATAAATTAGCCAACAACTTCAACTGTGGCTGTCATGACGCCAGCTGAAGGAATCTGTGAGTTAGGCATCGCGACATCCAGCTGATTAGGATTGCCGTTAGCAAAACTACCGGTGTCATTAACGGTTCGATACCAAACTGTGCCATCGGATAATGTAATCTTCAGGCGAGTCCCCTTTGGAAAGACGGAGAGATTAGCTGCGACACCATCGTAACCCATGTTTGAACCCAATACGGCCGGATCATAGAAGCTTAATTTAAAGGTCCCTTTGTTGGTCGTGGTTTGGGTCGTGCTCGTTGTGGTTGCACTAGCCGCAGCTGCACTTGCATTAGCCGCCTGCTGGGCTGCTTGTGCCTGAGCCTGCTCTTGGGCAGCCTGTTGAGCAGCTGCCTGTTCTGCTGCAGCTTTTTCGGCTGCGGCTTTTTCAGCTGCAGCCTGTTCCTCGGCAGCCTTAGCAGCGGCCGCTTTTTGCTCAGCAATTTGATGCGCTGCTTCGGCGATATCGTTTGTGCCGACTGTGATGGTATTTTCTTTCTTCGGGTTGATCAGTGAATAAGTATCCGCTTGGTCAGCCTTTACGTCATTCTTTGCCTCGTTGCTTACCACAATTGACTTAGCTCTAATTTGACTATTGTCACTATCATTATTGGCGTGGTCAGCAATGGCTTCTACTTTTTGTGAATGATTACTTGTCATTCCTAGTAGAGGCGCCACACTGAGTAACGCGATGATGGATAATTTGATTTGCTTAGTAAAGATAAAAATTCACTCCTATATTTTGAATAGTCGTCATTTTGTTCCCCCGAGAACACAAACGAAGTATATAGGGATGGTGTGTCAATAAAATACCAGCATCATTACAAAAACATCTAAATTGGTAATATTGTTACGTGGATGTAACAAACGGAATGTTAAAAATTTTCGTAACAATCACTGAACTTTTTCGGAAAAAGTGGGCTCAACCCTTGAAGTTTCTGTGATTTGCGGCACTTTTCTACCACAATTTGTGAATTTTCGGAAAATTTTTGGGTGCCTAAACTTTCGTAAGTGGGAAAATGTTATGCTAACTTTACGTCTTCAAGTCAGCATTTGCGGACATGAAGAATGGGTGGTCAAGACCAAAGCTTGGTATTTGGTGGCTTGAGATGGATGGATTATTATTGATATTTTTTATTCATTATAATGTGTTCCCAGGTGCAGAGGTCAGCGTCCGAGGCCGCTTACACTCCGGTTTCTAACCGCGCCGGCTCGCGCTCAGCTTTAGTTAACGAGTTTTTCCATAATCAGGTATAATGAGACAAGACAGACGTGACCGATTTACTTGTAGGAACTTACAGGATTTTAAATGGGGGAAGCGTCTATTTAAGGGAGGACTTGAATCGGTGGCAATGTATCGGGAGAAGCGGTTTGAAGAAATCAAGAAGCTGTTGGCAGCGCGTAATGAGCTCAGCATCGAAGATATTATGAAGGCTGTTGGCGTTTCTCGTGACACTGCTCGGCGCGATATCGTTGCCTTAGATGCTCAAGGTGTTGCCAGACGTACCCGTGGCGGTTTGGTGTCGTTGAATTTTGGCCACACGATTCCCAGTTATTCGACCCGCTTGAAGCGTTTTTCTACCCAGAAAACCAAAATGGCAAAAGCCGCGTTATCGTTGATTAAGGCGGGCGGCGTCTACTTTATTGATGACTCAACCACGCTTTTGAAATTGTCACAATCGATTCATCATCCGGTCACGGTATATACGCATAGCTTGGACAACGCCATTGCCCTTTCAGTCGAAGAACGGGTTAATTTGCATTTGTTTGGCGGTAAGCTCGATCATCATGCACGGTTTTTCTTTGAACCCACGATGCTGGAGACTTTGCGGCGAATTGCCTTTGATGCTGCGTTTATTGGCGCCACAGCGATTGCCGAAGATGGCGTGTATTTTTCTTATATGGAAGATGCTCAGGTCAAACAAGCGGCGGCGTTATCGGCACGGCAGGTGGTTGTAGTTTCCGAAACCGAAAAATTCCAGATACAGGCACCGTATCGCGGGTTGGAACTTGGACAGATTGATACACTGATTACTGATAAGAAATTAGCGCAAACGCAAAAGCAGTGGTTCCCGACTAAGACGGACTTCTTAATCGGTGATTGATACCAACTTAAGTAAAAAGGATTGATATGTATTCAATTTCAGCAAATAGGCTATCAACAGCGGACACGTCAGGAGGTGTCGCCATGGTAACGCCACTTGTGACGATCATTGTGCCGGTTTATAACCTTGAAAGCTATGTGGCGCATGGTTTAAAAAGCCTTTTAGCACAAACTTACTCCCACTTACAGATTATTGTGATCGATGATGCGTCAAGTGATCGCTCGCCGCAGATTGTGACCCGGTTTGCGCAACGGGATCGGCGCATTCAGGCCATCTTAAAGCCGGTGAACCAAGGTGTTTCGGCGGCACGTAATAGCGGACTGGAACAAGCTCGGGGTGAGTTGGTTGCGTTTATGGACGGAGATGACTGGTATGAACCGGACTTCATTGCCCATGCCGTTGATGTGATGACTCAGGGATGGGATCTCATTGCCATGCCGTTTTTTCGTGACGATCCCAATCCACGTCCGGTTCAAGAACATCTGCGTAAGGCGAAGCAATTGACGAGAAAAGGGCTCATCCGGCAGATGCTGCACCCCATTGGTTATATTCGCGGCTATTTATGGAACAAAGTGTTTCGGCGGGATGTGATTGAACGCCTGCAATTACGCTTTGATGAACAGATGTCCATTATGGAAGACGAGCTTTTTACCGCCACATATGTGATGGCAACGCGGCATTTTTTGTATACCGGGCATCCGGCTTATCATCATGTCGTGCGACGGGATTCGGCCACTCAATCGTTAGGTGTTCTGGGGGCAATCCCGCAGCAGCTCTATGCGTTGTGGCGCATTCATCAAGTGTTGCGCCATGCCCACCGCTACGAAAAGGGTACTAAAAAAGAAGCAATTAAAATTGACCATTAAAACAAAGGAGTATGGATGTTGACCGAGAATTTAATGACTTACCGAGAGCTGAAGCATAAGGCCAAAGAACAACTAAAGACCGGGACGAATCGCCGCGATTTGATGCTGGCCTATCTACTGCCGAGCTTGTTGCAGGCGGCAGCCTCGATTGTTGCTTATTTGGCGATCTTGGCGGTGATTCAGAGCTTCGGGGTAGAAAAAACACTGACAGATCCAAATGGCTTTCAAGCGTATTATATGCAAAACGGCAACAACACCGGGACACTCAATACCATTCAAAGTCTGGTGAATACCATGCTGGTGCAAGGGGTTAACTTTGCAGTACTGGATCTTGTCCGGCATCAGACGCGCGTTCATCCATTTCGTGCGGTATTGGGTCTTTTTAACGGCAAGTGGTTCTGGGGTTCGATTTCGTTATGGATCTTTACCTATTTCCTGACACTTATCGGCTTTTCCTTCCTCATTATTCCAGGTGTTTTGCTGATACTGGGATGGCGGCAGGCTTTTTGGGTTTTCAAAGACGGACATGAAGCAGATCAACGTTTCTCATCGATTTCGGCATTGATCGGCTCATGGCGGCTCATGCGCGGCTTTAAAGCTAATTTGCTCGGGTTGTACGTCTCGTTAATTGGTTGGTACTTGCTGGAAAATCTGACGTTCCACCTTTTTGACTGGGCGATTAATCCCTATCTTCAACTCGTGCACGCTAATTACTATGAGAATCGGCGTGCTTATAAAATGGCGGCGCAAGCGTAGTCCTTTTGGCGTGTCTTTTTAACCGCACCGGCGTATACTGGCGGCGTCTAAGTTTATGAAGGAATCGGACAAGTGAGAAGGATGGGTGCTTTTACCATGGAAACAGAAGCATACATGACCTTGGCTGAAGTCAAAAGCCGGCAGTTGGCATTAAAACGGCAGGTACCACTTGATCAAGCGATTGCAGAGAATATTCAGAACTGGGCGCAGTGGTTGTTGGACGAAGGGTTTGAAGGCAGTTATTTTACTGCCAAGCTAGAGGGGGCAGCTATTTTGATTCGTGATCTTAATGGACAGCTAGTTGCAACCATGACGACTGATGCGCCTAGTTATGTGGCAGCGTTCAAGCAGGCTGATCGGATGACGATGCTCGCCATTCAAACGAAGCTTCGGCGTTTAATTGATCGGCACGGGCTAACCTTGTCGTGATTGAGCACAGGTTGGCTGACGACTAAGGCTGAAAAATTTCATGACAGAAAAGCAGCGATCAAAACAAAATACCATCCGCCGTTACTAAGGTGAGTAACGGCGGATGGTATTTTTCGTGTATCTTATAAATTAAAAAATCTTCAAGCGATTTAGCGGCCAATAGCGCCATACGACGACTGACTGAATTTTGGACTTATCAACGAATCCAAAGTCACGACTGTCATGCGAAACCAACCGATTATCTCCCATGACGAAATACTTGCCAGCAGGTACTTTTGCCGACTTAGTTGAAGATAGGGTTTTGATGTTGAAATCGTTGGTGAATTTAATCGTGGAGGAATCCAGCCCTTGTTGACTGGCCAATTGATTAATTTCCGTTCGTGCAAATTTGTGATTCAAGTAAGGCTCGGCAATGGCCTTTCCGTTGACGTAAAGCTTATCGTTTTTAGCGCTCACCGTGTCACCTGGCATGCCAATCACACGTTTAATATAGAGGGATTTTGGTCGATCAGGTGCGTTTATCACGACAATATCGTTGCGTTTGGGCTGCATGACGCGAACGGAATAAAGCCGTTCGCCGTTTTCCAATGTCGGTTGCATTGACGTGCCTTGGACAACATCTTTGCTGACGACATATTTCATGAGCAGCTGGGTCGCAAAAAAGATGACGATGAAGAGCACAAGAAATTCGAGAATCGTTCTTAAGACGGAATGACTGTTATTTTTCACGATGGCACCTTCCGGTAGAGATTTACTTAAGTCTACCACAAGCCTTGGCGCCACGACTAAAAAGTTCGCTTGTCAATTAATCATATTTCGGGAAAAAACCGCTTTTTTCAGCTTGCCGGCAGAGATCGACAATCTGGGCATATTCTGCCAGTGTCAAACACCAACGATGCGGTAAGCTTGTGTACCCATAGGCTAACCCAGCCAAGCCGCCGGTTAATGCCGCAGCGGTGTCGGTTGCCCCACCAAGTGCAAGTGCGTGTAAGACGGCATCGTGATAATCCGGCCAAGTCGAAAGCGCATGCAACACCCGAACGAGCAGACTTAAAGGATCGGTTGCCGTAGCATCAAGTGAGGTGGGTGCCGCGAGCAGAGATTGAAATGAGTCAAAAACCGGTTGTTCCGCCTGCTTATTGGCAAAATAGTCGCCCGCCTTGGTGATACCGGTAGCGATGGCAGTTGGCAGGTCCGGGGCATCCGCGAGTAATTCGATGGCGATTTGGGTGTAAATAGCCGTTGCTACCATATTCTCCGGATCGGTGTTGGTGAGGGTGACAAAGTTTTGAAAGAGGCGACTACCCTCTGCTTTTTTGAATAGATCTGTGTCAAACGTTTGATAAGCAAAAAAAGCAAATGGTAAAGCGCGGATCAATTCCCCTGGTTCGTTAGGGGCCGCCGTAGCTTTTCCAGTGGTCAAAGCAGTTGCCACACTAGGCCAAATATCGGGATTGCGTTTTCCATAAGGTGCGTGTTTTCCATTTTTAAACCACGCTTGGTAAGCAGCGATTAGCTTTGCCTGATCAAAGCCGGATTGTAAGGCGTCTAGGCCGGCAAGTGTGAGGCCGGTTTCATCGGAATACGTGCCGGCTGGTTGGTTGAAGGTGCCATAACCCTTCATGGTCGTGACTGGCGCAGCAGCCAGATCGGCCTGCGGCCCGTGTTTGACAA
>OAWN01000380.1_pt1 | contig 13854 bp, 7 predicted proteins | sample 1476801 | NCBI WGS metagenome assembly OAWN01 (sample SAMEA2580214, study PRJEB22360) | human gut metagenome | biome: human gut; feature: human-associated habitat; material: faeces | place: Denmark | collected 2008/2010 | reverse complement strand
CCGAGATGACGGTGTTCCTGCGCAGCTGACGTTTGACGGCCAACATCCCGTTGGATGGCATGATGATGACTATGCACTTTCCGACGAGCAGAAGGCGGCCGTATCCGAGCTTTCCCGATCCAACGTGTACGCGAAGCAGTCGAAATGGAAGACGCTACATGAGTTGCCGATGGCTGCGTTTTTGCTTTGCCGAAAAATGCATTTGCTGAAATCCTGTTGCTGAACATTTCCTGAATGCCTATAGACACGCATGCACGGCATGCCTCGTTTTCCCGTTTAAGCTAGTGAAGGTACGTCAAACGATACACGTCAATAAACAGGCGGTATTCGAAGCACGAAGGAGATGGCAATGGCAGCCGGCATGTTGAACCCTCTACTTCCTCGTCAGGATGGACGTCTCGAATGGGGCAATGGTGTGGTGTCCATGCTGTTCGACATCGCGGGGGATTCTCCCGTCCGCCTATGCAACGTTGTAGGGCGAGGCATGATCCCCATTGACGGTCGCCTGTCCGATGATGGAACGCCTGTAGTGGAAAAGGATCCCCGCCCGATCGTGGAGGTGCTCGCCGCGAACACCGGTTCGCAAGACAACCGCCTATCGCTGATCGCCACGGTCGCCGGCAGCAAACTACGCTTCGTTTCCGCGCTCGCGTCCGAACCGGGACAGGGTTCCGCCGATCCGTTCCGTTTGGAGATCACGCAGTTCGCGTCGTATGCCGATCTTGAGCCGAAAGGCCGCGAATTCGAGTCGACCGCCAGTGAGCGCGATGCGGCTGCCTCTGCTGCGAATCCCGCGCCTGTAACGGTTTGTGCCGACCCGCATGAGGGTCTGGTGGTCACCTCCGTGTTCGAAGCGTTCCCTAATCTTTCCGCGGTGCGCACGCACACGCGCCTGCAATCCGCCAAACAACTGCCGATTGAAGCGGTGTCGTCGCTGAACCTGACCGTTCCCATGCGCGTCAACTGCGGCAAAGTCCATCGTTCGAATATTTTCTGGGGCGACGCTGCCTGGGCCGTGGAAAACGATTGGCGCGTCCGCCCGCTGCGAGACACCCAGGTGCGTAACCGCAACCAGAAAATCAATCCAGGCCAGTCCAGCTCGCGATTCGCCATGAGCTCCACCTCCACATGGAGCACAGGGGTGCATGAGCCGGCCGGTATCGTACAGGTCGAAGGTTCCATGCGCCGCGCCCGTGACTTCTCCGTAATGTGGCAGATTGAGCATAATGGCCCGTGGGAGTGGGAGGTCGGTGAGGATGATCCCGGTCTGCACATCAGTGCATTCGGCCCGGAATATCAGAATCACGGCTGGTTCACCAACCTTGGTGAAGGCAATGATTTCGAGTCGGTTCCCGTGTCGTTCGCCATCGCGGCCGGCGATTGGCAGCAGGCCGTCGCCGAAATGACGTTGCAGCGTCGCGCATTGCGCGTTGCCAAAGCCCGCGAACTGGGTCGTGCCGAGCAGTTCAAGCGTACGCAAGGTCTCGTTGTCTATAACGATTACATGAACACGCTGTTCGGTGACCCACGTATTGAGAAGGAACTGCCGCTGATCGAAGGCGCGGCAAGCGTTGGCGCGGATATTTTCTGCATCGACGCCGGCTGGTACGACAGCACGGACGGCGGCTGGTGGGATATGGTCGGCGAATGGCAGGCTTCCACCAACCGTTTCGGCGACGCCGGTTTGCGCGGTCTTGCCGAAAATATCCGTGCGCACGGCATGGGCTTGGGCCTGTGGCTCGAACCTGAAGTGATTGGTGCGAAATCGCCGTTGGCAAGCACGCTGCCGGATTCTGCGTTCTTCCAACGCCATGGCGTGCGTGTGTGTGATTCGGGTCGATATTTGCTTGATTTCCGTTCCCCCGAAGCGCGTGAGCATGTTACGCGTACCGTTGATCGTCTGATCGACGATTTCGGCGCGGTGTTCTTCAAGTTCGACTACAACACCATTCCCGGCGTCGGCACTGATTTGAATACCGAATCCGTTGGCGACGGCTTGCTTGAGCATTGCCGCGCATATTTGGATTGGCTCGACGATTTGCGTCGCCGTCACCCGGATGTGATGATCGAAAATTGCGGCTCCGGCGCCATGCGTGCCGATTATGCGCAGTTGTCCCGCTTGGATCTGCAATCCACTTCCGACCAGTGCGATCCGCTGATTTACGCGGCTATCGCGGCCGGAGCGGGCATGACGATTCTGCCGGAACAGCAGGGGAATTGGGGCTACGCCCAGCAGGAGATGGACGATGAGACGGCTGTTTTCACGCTCGCCACGGGCGTGCTCGGCAGACTGTATCTGTCTGGTTTCATCGACCGCATGACCGAGCCGCGTCTTTCGCTCGTTCGCGACGCCATCGCCTTGCATCGTTGTGTACTTGCCGACCAGCAGCATATGGTGCCGTTCTGGCCGTCTGGACTTCCTGATTTTGACGGCGATTGGCTTACCGTCGGTTTGCGCCACGTCGAAACGGATATGTGCGACGAGCATGTGCTCGGTTGTGACGCCTCGAACGGGCAGAACGCCGATCCGTCCAATCGGCAGAACGACCAGCAGATTCAGCAGGAAGACAAACCCGATTACATCATCGTATGGCGTCGCGGAGGCACCCCCTCGGTGAACATACCGCTGGAAGCCGGCAGGACCATCGAGCAGGTCTTCCCGAATCCGGACGAACCCGATCATGCTCCGGACGCCGAACCGTGGACCATCGAACGCATGGATCCGGAAACGGTGCGCCTGAACGCAACCACTTCCAAGCGTCCATCCGCCCGAATTTTCGCGATTCGCCGCCGCGGTTGATTGGCCGTCCGTTTGATTGGCTGGCCGTTCGGTTTGCTCGACAATCATGTCGACTGCAACCGTAAGACTGCCATCGAGCGTAGGCTGGAGGTATGAGCAAACACCATCGTGACCGCAGCTGGGCGCCAGCACCGCAACCACTTCCCGAGAATGCGCACGTCATCGACAACCACACGCATGTGGCGTCCGTCGTGCCGTTCTCGCAGGCCATGAGCCATGAAGCCCAAGAAAAAGGCCAACCGGAAGTCCCCGTATACAGCGTCGACGAACTGCTGAACCAAGCACAACAAGTCGGCGTCGAAGGCGTCATCGACTGCGGATGCGAACTACCGAACCTCATGACAGCCATCGACATGGCACGCGAACACCCCCAAACCGTTCACGCGGCCATCGCCATACACCCCAACGAATCCGTGCTCCACGGCCATCGTGGAGTGCCCGGGCCAGACGGACTTCCGCTCAAATACAAACCCTGGCACGACACCAACTTCGAAGACGCCATGGCCGAAGTGCACCGTCTTGCCATCACCTACCCCAATCAGGTTGTGGCCATAGGCGAAACCGGTATGGATCTCTTCCGTACCGGCGAAGCCGCCAAAGAACTTCAGCGGGAAGCTTTCCGCGCGCACATCGCGCTCGCCAAGGAATTGAACCTGCCCATGCAGATCCATGATCGCGATTCACACAAGGAAGTCATCGAAACGCTGCTGGCGGACGGCGCTCCCGAACGGACCGTGTTCCACAGCTATTCCGGTGATGCCGAAATGGGTGAGATCGCGCGTGAAAACGGTTGGTATCTCAGCCTTTCGGGCACATCCAGCTATAAGGGCAACGATGGTATACGCGAGTCGGCGCGCATTGTCGGGCTCAGTCATGTCATGGTCGAAACCGATGCCCCCTACCTAAGTCCGATGCCGTATCGTGGCCGCACCAACGCGCCATACATGATTCCCTACACCCTGCAGTCGTTGGCGAATTATCTCGATAAACCGCTGACGGAAGTCGCGCAGGCAACGCGAAAGACTACGCGCGAAGTGTATGGAATCTGAACAAATTCCGAAAATCGACAGGATGGAAACGATTTATCCGAAAATAAGAGAAAAACAAGAGGAAAAATAAGAAAAAGAAACCCACAGGAAGTCTACTTCGTGCGAGATCAGGAATCGCAAGAAACAATGTGAAGATTTGACAAGACTTCGTAAGGCTCCTAACGTGCCTTTTTGCGTTTATTTTGGGGAGTGGGTTGGAAGGCCCGCCACTTGGAGGTAGCGTTATGGCTAACGAGCCGAACGAGGATGAGCCGCTGTTTCACGCAGCCACATACACGCAGGCGCCGAAGGTCTCGCACAAGGTGCTGACCAAGGAAGAGCGACAAGTGCTGATCAAGCAGCACGAGGAGAAGCAGCAGGAGGCTGCTCACCTTGACCAGGTGGCTAGCAAGGGTCCCATCGGCCGCTGGTGGAGCCGTCTGCAATCCGGGCCAAACAGAATCACGCCCGCCATGGCGATTGTGGCGTTGGGCGTTGTGTATGGCGATATCGGCACCTCGCCTCTGTACACCATGCAGACGTTCCTCAACGGGCAGGGCGGACTTGCGCATGCCAACCGCGAAGCCGTGCTCGGCGTGCTTTCGTTGGTGTTCTGGTCAATCACGCTTATCACCACCGTCAAATACGTGTTGATCGCCATGCGCATCGACAACAAGGGCGAAGGTGGCATTTTCGCGCTGTACTCGTTGGTTCGGAAGTATGGTGCATGGCTTGCGATTCCTGCCATGCTCGGCGGAGCCGCGTTCCTCGCTGATTCCGTGCTTACCCCGGCCGTGTCCATCAGCTCGGCAGTGGAAGGCTTGGAAACGCTACCGGCTTTTGAAAAACTTTTTACTGAAAACAAGCAGCTGACTCTGATGATCACCGCGGCCATCATTCTGATGTTGTTCTCTGTGCAGTCGCGTGGCACTGAGCGTATCGGCAAGGCGTTCGGTTCGGTCGTGCTTGTCTGGTTCTCGTTCTTGGCGGTTGTCGGCTTGGCGAACCTCAGTCAGTATTGGAGCGTGTTCGCGGCGCTCAACCCCGTGTACGGTGTTAGATTCCTGTTCAGCGGTCATAATGCCGCTGGCCTTGCCATCATGGGTACGGTGTTCCTGTCAACTACCGGTGCCGAAGCGCTTTATTCCGATATGGGTCACGTTGGCCGTGGCAACATCTATTTCACGTGGCCGTTCATCAAAGTCGCGCTTGTGCTCTGTTATTTCGGCCAAGGCGCATGGATGCTCAATCATTGGGATGATTCGGCTTATATCCGCACGCACGGTTTGAATCCGTTCTTCGAAATGATGACGCCTAGCGTGCGTTACGTGGCTGTCGTGCTTTCTGTGGTCGCGGGCGTTATCGCCTCGCAGGCGTTGATCACCGGCGCATTCACGATGGTGTCTGAAGCCACCCATCTGAACTGGATGCCGCATCTTCAGGTCCGTTACCCGGCCCGTACCCGCGGTCAGCTGTACATTCCTGTGGTCAATGTGGTGCTTTGCGTTTCCACGCTGTTGGTTTTGGCGCTATTCCGCGATTCCGAGCATATTTCCGCGGCGTATGGCCTGGCGTTGACCATCACCATGATCACCACCACCATTCTGCTCGCCGTCTACATCTGGCATTCGGGGCGTCGTCTCGGAGCGATCGTATTCACCGTGTTGTTCCTTGCAATCCAATTCATGTTCTTCTTCGCTTCCATGGCGAAGTTCCTGCATGGTGGTTGGTTCACGATGTTGCTTACCTTCGCGATTCTGCTGGTTATGTACACGTGGAACGAAGGCACGAAGCTGGAACGTGCGCAGCGCCGTCATATGCAGCCCGCCGAATGTCTACCGGTGCTGAAGCGGCTGCATGATGACGATACGATTCCATATTTTGCAGACAATATCGTCTACCTCACGTCGGATCCGGAAACGAAGCGTATCGATACTGATATCTTCTTCTCGATTTTCGCCGACCATCCAAAACGTGCCCGCGCTTGGTGGGCGGTTTCCGTCGAGACCGCCGATGAGCCGTTCACCCGCGAGTATTCGGTTGAGAATTTCGGCACGGATTACATGTTCCGTGTTCGCATTCGGCTTGGTTTCAAGGTTTCTCAGTCGATTCCAGCTTATATTCATCAGATCATGAACGATTTGTCGAAGTCTGGGGATCTGCCGAAGCAGGAAAGCCGCTATCCGAAGCTTGATGCTGATCCAAATATCGGTCCGATTCGATATGTGCTGATTCACAAGGCGCTTATGCCTGAGTCGAAGGTGTCGCAGCGTGGCGCGATTTCTTTGGAAGTCAAGTATGCGATTCGTCGTCTTGCGGGATCTCCGGTCAAATGGTTCGGCCTTGCGCCTTACAATCCGCTGATTGAGATACAGCCGCTGTTCCTTGCGACTCAGCGTCCTCCACGGCTAAAGCGCGTGTGAAACAAGCCGTGAAACGGGCTGTGTGATGATGGTGATCGTATTCGCCATCATCGCGCAGCCCGTTTTCATAGGGCATTTTGTAGGTTTTGCATGGTCTTATCGCGAAGAATCGTTGGAATCCCGCTGTTTTCCGCACGCTATAAGCAATGTCGATAGCCATATGCGCGCGTTGCATCACAAGCCCTGTAGAGTAATCAACCATGTGCAGATTACTTGGATTCGCGGCAGCAGGAAGCAACACCAGTCTCAATGGCGTGCTCGGCATGCAGGCCGTACGCGATTTCCGCGATCTGAGCGAAATCCACAACGATGGCTGGGGCTCCGCGCTGGTCACCGTGCCGAGCGAGTCGCCGTATCTGCGTGACGGTGGCGCTCCCACTCCGGAAACCGGCACCGCCATCTACAAGAACACGATCGCAGCCCGACATGATCCGATTTTCGACGAGCTTGCGAACACTCCGGCTCGTGGAGGCCTGTGGCACTTGCGTTTGGCCAGCTCAAACCTGCCGCTGATTCTCGAGAACCAGCAGCCGTTCTACGCCAACGGATTGAGCTTCATCCACAATGGCGATATCTCCGACGATCAGGGCCGCAACATCATCACCAACCGTGCGTTCCCGGTCGATCCGAGCATCGTGCAGTCTACCGGCGGCCGTTCCGATTCCGCCATTTTCTTTGCAGTGATTCTGCAGTACATCGGTTTTGGTTTCGCACTCGACGAGGCGGTCGCGCAGGCTGTGCGCGAACTGCGCAAAAGCTATCCGAAGTCCAGCTACAACTGCATGATCCAGAGCCAAGACCAGTTCATCGCTCTGTGCGCGGCCGGTCGTGAGGTCACGTCCAAGCGCATCGTGGAAATCTACGACCAGTACGGCCGTGGCAACCAGGCGCATGATTATCGTGTGATGCGCTATCGTACGCTCGGTGAATCCGAAGCGGATCAGGCTGCAGGCCAGCTGAAGGGCGTGGTTGTGGCCAGCTCCGGTTTCGACCAGTGTGCCGAAGATGGCTGGACTCGTTTGGAAAACGATCAGATGATTATCGCTTCCAACCGTACCGGCGCATTTCGTGTGCGTTCCATCTGAAATCCGTAATCTGAAATCCGTATTTCGGAATTTCCGACTGGAATTTTCATCTGGGATTTCCAGACATTTTTTTCGACCGGATTCAGCATGTGGCAATCGTCATACAGCGCCTAAGATAGGCGGTATGACAACCGGATATATTCCTACACTCGCCCAAGTTGACGAACTGCATCGAAAAATCGCGCAATCGCAAGCCGCATACGATTTGATTCACGGACATTGCGTAGTCGTTGCCGACATCGCACGTCGCATGGCACGCAGACAGAACGCACTGTTCACCCGCCGCTGCACGCTACCGGACGGTGCCCCTGAAAAAGCGGGCGATTTCGGCCTTAGGCTTACGCAAGACGGTAATGGAAGCGAATCGTTCGGCATGCTTCGCATTCCTTCCGTTCCATCATCGGACGGGCTTACGGGCGGAACCGTTCCGCCGAGGCTGATCGACGAGCATTTGGTGGTGATCGGTGGTCTGCTGCATGATATCGGCACGTATTTTCTGCTCAAACAAGACGGTTCCGACGGTGGGCCGCTGAAATTCGACGGTCCGAATTACGTACGGCATGGGCTTAAAGGCTACGAATATTTGTTGAACGAGGGTGTTGACGAGTCGATCGCGCAGTTCGCGCGCAACCACACCGGTGTGGGACTCACCAAAGAAGCGGTGGAATCGCAAGGGTTGCCGCTGCCTCCGGCCGACTATGTGCCCATGAATCTTGAGCAGGAAGTGGTGATGGTGGCCGACAAGTACAACAGCAAGTCGATTCCGCCGAAGTTCCTGACGGCCGAAGCCTATGCGCGCAAGGCGGCCCGTTTCGGCGAAAGCAACAGGCGCGAATGGCTGCGGCTGCTCGAACGATACGGCGTGCTTGACGTTACGCCGCTCGCCGAGCAGTACCACATGCGTATCGCGGAGTAAGACAGACTGTTTTCAGAACACGTAAGCCCTTTGGAATTTGGCTAAAACCAGAATTCCAAAGGGCTTACCTATGGGCGCGCGAAAAGTCTATGTTCGTGCGCCCATAGCACTAGGCGGCTAGTCGAGTTCCACGCTGTGATCCATCGCATCGGCGACTTCCGGATTGGTGGTCACCACGATGATGGCGCGTTTGCGATCGGCATCGCGCTTGAACTTCTTCAACAGATCCAACACCACGGCCGCATCGTCGGCATCCAATCCAGCGGTCGGCTCGTCGGCGATGATCACTTCAGCCTCGCAGCTCAGCGCACGAGCGATGGCCACGCGACGCTGGTTCAGTTCGCTTACTTCGCCGACTGCAAGTCCGGACGTCACTTCATCGAAGCCCACGCGCTTGAGCAGTTCGCGGGCGATCACAGGCTTCGGCTTGAGGAAGTTGCGGTTCGACGCATCCATGGCGTACAGCACATTGCTTTCCGCGTCGAGATCGGGGCGGAAAGCAAAACGTTGCGGAATGAATCCGATGCGGTGCCCCAACATTTCGACCGGTTCGACGTCGCTCAGGTTGGCGCTTTTGTGCATCACATTGCCGCGGTCCGTGCGCACCATGCCGACCATGGTGGCCAGCAATGCCTGATGCTGTTCGCGATCCTCCGCGTCCACGAGCACCGCATGCGTGGCGCCCGCATGGAACGACAACGACAGGTCGTCAAGAATATTGCGGCCGGTCTTGCGATTGGTCACGGTCACATGGTCGAGCGCGAACGTCGGATTCGCCTTGAAGAAGAACTCATCCTTTTTGCGATTGCGCTTGATTTCGTTGTCAAGCTGTGACGAAACGCTGGTTGCGGAATCGGCTTTCGCCGCTTCATGCGTTTCCAGTGCGGTCGGTGCGTCGGAAGAACGCAAAGCGAGCGTTTCCTTTACTTGATTCGCGTTATTCGCAGCCACGTCCGAATCGTCATTCGTGGCATCCGCAGCGTTATTTGCAGCATCGGCGGTTTCGGCGGCATCTGCAGTATCGTTGCCTGCAACCGCTGCGTTGTCATCGTCGTACACCACCGTAAAATCGATGGATTCAATGGAATCTGCGGAAGATTCGTCAGCTGCAATATCTCCGATCGCAGCATCATCGACGGTTTCGCTTGCCTCGGCTTCAGCGGTCTTGTCAACCACAGCTTCGTCAACCATGGTCTTGTCGATGTTCTCGTTCTTATCGTTCATATTGTCGCTCATGCCGTCACCTCCGAGCGTTCCTCAAACAGTTGGTTCAGGTTGAAGCAGGCCACGCGCGCGAACGCCACGATGCCAAGCACCAGGCATGCACCCAAGCCGTACCAGATCACATTCCACACCGAAGCGGACGTGATCGTCACAGCCTGCCCGCCAGCCCACGCGGTACCGATCGGTTTCGCCAACAGCGCGCCGGCACCCAAGCCGATGATCCAACCCGGAACCGTCATCATGAACGTTTCCAGCATGAACTGCCATCCCAAACGGCCCTTGGTTACGCCGGTGATCATCGCCATGCCGATCTCATCGCGACGGCCACCGACCGCCGCCCACACAATCAATGCCAGCAACGCGATTCCGCCGACGATCGTCATGGCCAACAGTACGATGCGCGCGGACGAAGCGGCGGAATCAAGCGGCTCGATCGACTTCTTATAAGCGGTAAGCGACGGCGAGGTGATTTCGTACGTCTTCGTGTCTAACTTGGCCTTCTTCACCAAGCGCACGAACTTGTTATACGTGGAAGGATTCGCCAGAGAGAACACAATATTGAGATTTGGAACGCCCCATCCCGTGGCCTCCGTCGTGTCAAGCCCGTTCTTGGCGAAGTTGATATACGTCGTGTAGATCACGTTCTCACGATTGTCCTTCGCGTATTTCGCGTCGGAACCGTTGCCCTCAGGCACGTCGCTGTCGTATTCGTAAATGCCGCGCACGGTGAACGTGTACGTTTCGGAAGCCTTCGACGGATTGCCGACCGTCACCTTGTCGCCGACCTTGAGATTGTTCTTATCGGCCAGCGCCTGCGAAATGAGTACGCCGTCGCTCTGCGTCTTATAGCTCAAATGCTTGCCCTTGACCACTTTGTAGTAGCCGTAATCGTTGATTTTCGCGGCGTCCAACGTGTAGAACGCCTGCAGGGTCAGATTGCCGCCGGTCTTGTCTTCGCTAGTATCGCTTTTCGCGGCGATCGCCTGTAATGACTTGCTTTCACGCACCGGCACTGACGTTGCCAACGTGTAATCGAAGGTCACGCTGTTGCTCTGCGCGGCCGTTGCGTACGTGCTGTACTTTTCCCACGTCAAGTACTTGTCGGTATAGCTGGAATCGGCGCCGTCGCGCTTGGCTTTGGTCTGCGCGGTCGGCCGAATCACCGCAGTGGCTTTCTGCGACTGGTATGTCTCATTATTGGCGGTGTCGTCTGCTCGTATGACTGCCAGATCCACGGCAGCCGAAAAAGACACCAGTAATGCGAGTAGGGCGATTAGCGCGGTGCGCCATTTGACGCGGCCGAGCGCCGCCCATGCGTTCTTGAGAACGAACATGCGGTACTTCTCCAGTTCTCTGTTATTGCGCGCCGGCGCATGCCGACGTCAGCGTTGGCCGGGACGCGCGCTCCGCAGCAAGGCAGGCCCGTAGCGCATGGTGCGTCCCGTGAAATCATCTTGGGCTTCCAACGTGATTGTTTTCTTGCGCAACACTGTTATACCCCTGCATGAAGTCTGAATGATTCCTGAAAATCGACCGTTGAGCATGGTTGCGGCACTCGCTACGATGGAATCGATGACTTCCGAACAGATTACGAATACCGGTTCCGTAATGGCCAATCATGGCTCGATTCAGACGCCTGCGCAGACTCAACTTCGGCAGAACGGCTCGTCCAATGGCGGCCCGTCCGAACGGAAACGTGACCTGCGATGGCGTCCCGCGATGCTGCATCCGGCGTCGCTCCGCGTGTTATTGCCGTGGCTTACGTCGATTATCGGCATCGCATCCGCACTATGCCTGGTGATTGCGTGGTTCCCCTCCACGGTGTGGAATACGCCGATTGTCAGCAGCGATGCCCCTGCGCATTACTATTTCATTCGCCGCTTGCTTGACGAAGGTTTGGGGGCGGCACTGCATTTGTGGCCACATAATTCGTTCTATCCGCCGTTATTCCATGTTTGCGCTTATTTCGTAATCAAAATCGCGGCGCTGTTCGGCGTGCAATGCTCTATTTACGCGGCATTCAATATCACGTGGATCATCGCTTCGGGCGTGATTTTCCCTTCTGGAATGCTGGTATTGTGCAGGTATTTCCTACAACGTTGGAATCGCGGCAATCCAATTTCACGTATTTCGCAAGCAGCGTCTACGCCTGAATCGTCGTCCGTATCTGAATCGTCGAATGTTTCAAATCAGCAGGTATCGTCAGCTGTGAATCGGCAATATAACGCCACTTTCGACGCTACTTTCGTTCTGCAGAATCTGATTGGACTGTTCGTGCCCGTGCTTGCCGTCAGCTCGGTGTGCCACCCGTACGGACTGCTGAATGCCGGTCCGCTGATCGCATTCGGTTTCGCCACGTCGCTGCTGCCGTTTCTTATCGCTGCCACGTTGCGCTTGTTCGATGCGATCGCCGCACGCGAGCATATAGTGAAATGGTTTGTGATCGCTGCTGTCGCAGGCGTGGTTTGCCTCGTTGCACACCCGCGTATCGCATTCACGTATGCTCTGATTCTGGTGCCGTTCATTGTGTTGCGTTTGCCGTGGAAGCTGATTCTGGGTGCGTTTATCGCCATGTGTGTCGGCGCGGTCGCGTTTGTGGCCCTGATGCTTACGTCGTTCAAATCGGATCGTTGGGCGAATCCCGCTTCCTGGTTCCATAGCCATCAGCCGTCCAAGAATTTGTGGGGGTCGATTTCGTTCTGCTTCACGGATGGCCTTGACGGTTTTCCTGCGATTTTGTTCGCATTATTGCTGATTGCGGGAACCGTTGCCGCTTTCGTTTGCGCCTTCCGCCGCGCTGCTGCGCGCTCTTCGGATTCGCTTTCGGCTGCTGTTTCCACTGTGGCTCCCGCTTTTTCCGCTGATGCTGATGCTTCGTGTTCCGATGCTGCTGATGTCCCCTTATCCGCACCGCCCGAACCACCTCGACCTCGCCGCAACGATCGTCTGCGTGACATGATCGCGTTGACGGCCGCGTTTCTGCTGGTCACGCTGGTATATGTGTGCACGGTCACGTTGGTTGGCGCGCTGCCGAATATCATCAGCTCTCCTTGGTATCGCGATGAAAACCGCATTATGACCATGCTTCCGCTGGTTGCGTTGCCGTTGCTTGTCATTGGCTTCAACGCGCTTTCCGAATGCGTTTCCGTGTGTGCTGCATCCGCTTCTTTCGTTCCTTCTGCATCTTCCTTCTCCGCGAAGAATGGTGTTTCTTCCGTTCCCTCCCTTTCTTCTGCGTCTGCTGTTTCTTCCGTGAAGAACGTTTCTTTCGCTTCCAATTGGATCGGCCCAATCGCCGCATTCCTTGTGATTGCGATACTTGCAGTTTCCGCTCAGATCGTATGCCCGTCTCGTACTGCGGCTCGCGACGCGATCATCGCGCATTCCAGCCTGAACCAAAGCGACCCCAACGAGCAGCTCACCGAGCAGAAGATTACTGTGCTGCGCAAGGTCATGGAACGTACTGGCACTCAGGCCACCATCATTTCCGACCCGTTGAACGGCTCGATGTATGCGGAGACGCTGTTCAATGCGAGCATGCTGTATCCGATCATCAATGCGCGCACCGATGTGCCATCCGTTCCGTTCGGCAAAGTGGAGACCGCGTTTGCTTCCGGCGATGGGCAGCAGGTGCTTGGCACGGTATGTCCGCTGACTGACGCTCCGGAGTACTTCCTTACGATGGGCGACCAGGCGCAAAGCTTGCAGTCGTTCCCGTATCGCGCTCAATACGATTCCTTCCATAATGAGGAATTGATTGATGCGTATGTGGATGGCGGCACGTTGGTGAAGGTTGCCGATTATTCGCAATACGGCCAGGGTTGGGTCCTCTACCGTTTCGGTTGCGCCGATTAATCGATTTTGGCTGCGCTGCATTGTTCTGCTGTCGCCTGTGCTCGCATATAGGGAAACCGCACTTTCGATCAGTTGAGATCTGAATTTGTTCAGGACAACGATCGGTGGTGCGGTTTCGTTTGTCTGCTTTCTTCTGCTTTCCTCTGTTTTCTCCTATTTCTGCTTTCAGTTGGGAGGTTTTCTCGGATGGGTTGGCTTAGGGGAATGGCCGTAAATGAGATAGTTCGGTGTGTGACACGCCCGGGTGTTGGTTTGTGGTGGGGTTTTCCTGCGGTCCTGTGCCGTGCGATGGCGTTCGCCGCCCGTTTTCCCGTGTTTTCGACACGCCGGTGGATGCGTTGTCTTGCAAGGGTTCGCGGGGTGTCCGTGAGGGGCCGGGTTGCGTGATTGCCGGGGTTCGTGTAAATTGACTCTTCGCTGCCGCTCAGCGAGTGGTTCCCCGGCTGGGGTTCCGTAAGGTGGGTGAGTGGTGGTGGTTTGAGAACTCAAGAGCGTATTTGTACTACTTCTTTATAGTCAATGA
>OAWN01000379.1_pt1 | contig 13911 bp, 10 predicted proteins | sample 1476801 | NCBI WGS metagenome assembly OAWN01 (sample SAMEA2580214, study PRJEB22360) | human gut metagenome | biome: human gut; feature: human-associated habitat; material: faeces | place: Denmark | collected 2008/2010 | reverse complement strand
CGCGGCTACCTCCGTGAGGCGAAAAGGGGGGCATCACCGCCCGCCGCTGGACGCGGTGATGGAAAAACTACAGGGCCAGCTGCTGGGGCTGCCGGAAGCGACGATTATGGCTTTTGCGCCGCCGACGCTGCCGGGGCTGGGCAACGCCTCCGGATTTGATTTACGCATTATGGCGCAGGCTGGACAATCGCCGGCGGAGCTGGAGCAGGTCACCCATCAGATCCTGCGAATGGCCAACCAGCATCCGCAGCTTAGCCGGGTCTTTACCACCTGGAGCAGCAATGTGCCGCAGCTGACGCTCACCGTCGATCGCGACCAGGCGGCCCGGTTGAACGTACCGGTGGCAAGAATTTTCAGCAGCCTGCAGACCGCGTTTGGCGGCACCCGCGCCGGCGATTTCAGCATCAATAATCGTGTCTACCACGTGGTGATGCAAAATGAGATGCAGTGGCGCGAGCGGGCCGAGCAGATTAGCGAGCTTTACGTGCGTAGCGACAGCGGCGAGCGGGTGCGTCTGAGTAATCTGGTGACGATTACGCCAACGGTTGGCGCGCCGTTTATTCAGCAATATAACCAGTTCCCGTCGGTATCAATAAGCGGTTCGGCGGCTGAAGGCGTCAGCAGTCGGGCGGCGATGGCGGTGATGGAGCAGATTTTACAATCGAATCTGCCGCACGGTTATGACTATGCCTGGAGCGGCATCTCGTGGCAGGAGCAGCAGACCGGTAACCAGGCGGTATGGATCGTGCTGGCGGCGGTGGCGATGGCGTGGCTGTTTCTCGTCGCCCAGTATGAGAGCTGGACGCTGCCGGCGAGCGTGATGCTGTCGGTGCTGTTCGCTATCGGCGGGTCCCTGCTGTGGCTATGGTGGGCCGGTTATGCCAACGATGTGTACGTGCAGATAGGGCTGGTGCTACTGATCGCGCTGGCGGCGAAAAACGCGATTTTGATCGTCGAGTTTGCCCGGGCGAAGCGTGAAGAGGGGATGTCGATCGTCGACGCCGCCCGCGAAGGGGCTACCCGTCGCTTCCGCGCGGTGATGATGACGGCGGTCTCCTTTATCATCGGGATTGTGCCGATGATGCTCGCCACCGGCGCCGGGGCGCAGAGCCGGCGGATCATCGGTACCACGGTGTTCAGCGGCATGCTGGTGGCGACGGCGATCGGCATTCTGTTTATTCCGTCGCTGTACGTGCTGTTCCAGCGCCTGCGCGAGTGGGCGCACCGCCGGATGTAGGTGGCCCGGACCTGGTAGCCCGGACAGGCGCGTCAAGCGCCGCCTCCGGGACGGTGTTGAGGGGTTCCGTTCACTATTATTCCACAGAAAATGTCTCACCGCGGTAGGTGAACGGGGAAAGGGGGAGAAAACCGTCTCCCCCTTTACAATCCCCGCGGTCCCGCAAAGAAATCGGTGCTGCGCACTGCGCTCACCTCCCGGACCTCAGCCTGCGGTCGGCTCAACTCGACCTTACTCGTCCCATCCCTGGGACTCGCCCCTACGGGGCCAGCGCAAGCGCTGTTCAAAATTGCTCCAGGCAATTTTGTCGTGTCTCGATTCGCCTCTGTCCGCCATCCCTGGCGGCCAGCCCTTGTCTTCGGTCCTCCGGTTCGCCGATTTCAGCGGGGGCCAGGGCATCGCTGCATATCACGTCGTTTCAGAGGCATATCCACAGCGGCATAAAAATCTCCCGGGGGCTACTCCCCGCAGACGATGTTATTAAGACTATCTGCTCTCCACCGCGATCATGGTGACGAACGGATGGTACTGCCACGGCACGCTGCCGCCTTTCCGGTACATCTTCGAAATGGTGCCGTCGAGATAGAGCATCTGGCGCACGTTGAGCCTGGATTGCGCGTAGCAGGCGAAATCGTAGAAATTGGTTTCGCGCTCGCTGAGCATAAATACCACTTTGCCATCGCCGTTGATGCCCACACCGTTACGCAACTTGCGCGAGCTGGCGGACGGCTTCAGCCGCCAGTTGATCTTGCCGTTTTCAATTAGCATTGGCCCCGACTGCACGGCGTATTGAATGGCTGGCGACGGCTTGAATTTATCAATGCTGACAATTCCCGCGTTTTGCCCTCGCAGATAAAACACCCCGCCGGGACGAATAAAAAAGTTGCCGCCGCCGGAGGCGCGGTTAAGCGGGATCAACTGCCGGCCTTTCTCGATATACAGCCCCAGCGGCGCGTAGGCTTTATCATAAATTCCGCCGTTCATCGCCATCTGCACCTGCCCGTTGCGGTCGATATCCGCCAGCAGCGAGCGCAGCGACCCCCAGGCTTTGCCGTCCTCTTTTTGCCAGTACATCACAATGCGCTCGCGCTGCGGATCGACGCGATAGCTTTGCAGCGTGAGCGATGGATCGGTCAGCGAGCATTTCCCGCTGGCGAAGGCGGGCAAAGATAACAGTAGCAGCGGCAGAAGAGAGAAAAAGCGCACGACAAGTTCCAGACAGACGACGAAAGCGTGCAGTATACCCTGTTACCGCCGCTACGCCGTCCAGATCTCGCAGTGCTTTTGCACCAGTCCGATTAAGGAACCGCCGTTGGCGACGAACTCGCGCATCTGCTGCGGCTCGCTGCGAGCCTGCTTCGCCTGGCGCACAATCGCCTCCAGCGCGCTGCCGGCATTCAGCTTATGGGCGCTGGGCGCCAGTTTATCCGTCAGCCGTAGAATTTCTTCGCGAAAGGTTCGCTGTTCGCCGCCGTTCACATCGGTGTTGATCCCGTCCAGGCCATAGCGACAGGCCTGATAGCGGTTGAAGGGGTACAACAGGTAATCTTCGGGCTGATGTTTAAACGGCCGTTCCGTCAGCAGCCAGCAGGCAATAATCTGGATAAACCCGGCGATATTTACCGCCTGGGTAATCGTCAGCGGGGTATCCATCACTCGTACCTCAACGGTGCCAAAGCGCGGGCTGGGGCGAATATCCCAGTGCAGATCCTTCATGCTGTCAATCATGCTGGTATAGCTAAGACGACGAAACAGGCCGATAAACGCCTGCCAGTTATTGACCCACGGCATCGGGCCGTTATCGGGATAAGCGGCAAAAAGATTAAGCCGCGAGCAGGCAAAGCCGCTATCGGTCCCGTCGAGCCAGGGAGAGGCCGCATTCAGCGCGATAAAATGCGGCACGAAGCGCGACAGGCCGTGCAGAAGATAAATCGCATCATCGCCATTTTGACAGCCCACGTGCACGTGCTGGCCGAAAATAGTCGCCTGCTTCGCCAGGTAACCAAAGTGCTCAACGGTTTTCAGGTAGCGCGGGTTATCGCTGATCTGCTGGCGCTGCCAGCTTTGAAACGGATGCGTTCCGCCGCCGCAGATTTGTACATGATGGCGGGCGGCGGCACGCAGCACCGCCTGTTGGATCGCGCTCAGTTGCGCCGTGGCCTGATGGATATCGCGACAGACGCCGGTGGCGATTTCCAGCATGCTTTCGGTGATGTCATGTTTGGCCTCGCCCGCTTTCAGCGTGCCCTGGACCTCATCAATAAGCGCGGAAGAGTCCTGGCTCAGATCGAAGCCCGGCGGGTTGACGACCTGGAGCTCCAGCTCGATGCCAAGGGTAAACGGCTCGGAGCGGTGAAAATCAGGTAACGGCATGGCGACTCCCTCTTTCTCTTTATCAGAAAGTATAGAAGACAACGCCTCAAACTGATGATTTGCCGAATATTATGAATTTAATTTATAGAAAATAACGCCACGTGATTATCCCTTTCAAAAGAAAGTAAGGCTGGTGCAATCCTGCAACACATTTCCCGTCAGTGGTGCAAAAAGATAAGCTGATTCTATTTTTCAATGAAAATCATCGAGATAATATAAGTCATCCTTATTTTATACGCCGTTTCGCCCTTATTTCCCGCCCTTGCAGAACTGGTATGCATCTTGCCTGTTAGTTAGCGACTTTTATTTAACAGGGACAATGTGATGCTGAAGAAAAAAATATTTTCGCCTGGATGCCATCTCGCCGTTGCTGTTAGCGGGGCATTGGCGTTGTTTGCCAGCGTGTCGGCCCATGCCTCAACTCTGCGGATCGCCATGACTGCCGCCGATATTCCTTTGACCCTCGGGCAGCCCGATCAGGGTTTTGAAGGGAACCGTTTCACCGGCATTCCGCTTTACGACGCCCTTGTTGAATGGGATCTGTCGCAAGGCGAAAAGCCCAGTGGTCTGGTGCCGGGACTGGCAACGGAGTGGCACGTTGACCCGCAAAATCAAAGCCGCTGGATTTTCACCCTGCGCCCGGGGGTTAAATTTCACGATGGCTCGGAGGTCAATGCCGACGCCATCGTCTGGAACGTGGAGAAGGTACTGAATAAAGCCGCGCCGCAGTATGCGCCAGGCCAGATTGGCAACACTCTCTCACGCATGCCGACCCTGACCGGCGCGGAGAAAATTGATGACCATACCGTGGCGCTGACCACCGCCGAACCTGACGCGCTGCTGCCCTACAACATCACCAATCTGTTTATCGTTTCGCCCACCGCGTGGCAAAAGCTGTATGACGCGGTGCCGGCAAGCGCTGGCGATACCGCGGCGCGCAGCAAACAGGCATGGACCGAGTTCGCCGCCCATGCGGTGGGCAGCGGCCCGTTCAAAATGGAAAAACTGGTTCCCCGCCAGCAGCTGATCCTCGATAAGAACCCCGACTACTGGAACAAAGAACGAATTCCACGGGTGGATAAAGTGGTGCTGATCCCGCTGCCGGAAGCTAACGCCCGCACCGCGGCGCTGCTCTCGAAGCAGGTGGACTGGATTGAAGCTCCGGCTCCGGACACGGTCGATCAGATAAAAGCGCAGGGTTTTAAAATCTATGCCAACACCCAGCCGCACCTGTGGCCGTGGCAGTTCTCCTTTGAAGAGGGATCGCCGTGGAAAGATATTCGCGTGCGTAAAGCCGCCAACCTGTGCCTGAACCGCGCCGAGCTTAAAAGCTATCTCGGCGGCTATATGACCGAAGCGACCGGCGTCTACGAGGCCGACAGCCCGTGGCACGGCAAGCCCACTTTCCAGATCAAATATGACCCTGAAACCGCCCGCAAGCTGATGACCGAAGCTGGCTATAGCGCCGGTAAACCGCTGCACGTCACGGTTGCCACCTCGGCCTCCGGCTCCGGGCAGATGCAGCCGCTGCCGATGAACGAGTACATCCAGCAGAGCCTGAAAAGCTGCTTCTTTAACGTCGACATTAAAGTTAATGAATGGAACACCCTGTTTACCAACTGGCGTCTCGGGGCGAAAGATCCATCGGCGAAAGGGATCGACGCGATCAACGTTAGCGCCGCAGTTAACGATCCCTATTTCGGCATGATCCGCTTCTCCACCGCGAAAGCCTTCCCGCCGGTAGCGACCAACTGGGGCTATTTCTCGACGCCGGAAACCGAAAAGCTGGCGGCGGCGGTAAAGCACGCGTTTACCCCGGCTGAAATGGATAAAGCCGCGGGCGAACTGCACGCCGCGCTGGTCGATCAGGTGCCGTTCCTGTTCGTCGCTCACGATGTCGGGCCAAGGGCGATTTCGCCTGCCGTCACCGGAGTGGTGCAGCCGCAAAGCTGGTTTATCGACCTTAGCCTGGTGAGCAAAAAAGAGTAATTGATTCGGGAGCAAGAGATGATCAATACCCTGCTATATCGCATCCTGCTGGCCGTCCCCACCATGCTCGGGGTCGCGGTGATCTGTTTTATGCTGGTGCAGATAGCACCGGGCGACCCGCTGGTGTCGGTGATGCCGCCGGACGCCTCGGAATCGCTGCGTCAGACCTTAATGCAGGCCTACGGCTTTGATAAACCGCTGCCGCTGCAGTTTGTGCACTGGCTATGGCGGGCGCTGCACGGCGATTTGGGCATGTCGGTCGCCACCGGCCGTCCGGTCATCGACGAGGTCATGACGGCGGTGACCTACTCTCTGCGTCTGGCGCTGCTGGCGACGGCGATCGGATTTGTGCTGGGTAGCCTGTTTGGTTTTGTCGCCGGCTATTTTCGTAACAGCATTATTGACCGCCTGGCCTCGGTGCTGTCGGTATTCGGCGTCAGCGTGCCGCACTACTGGCTGGGGATGCTGCTGGTTATCGTTTTTAGCGTTAAATTCGCGCTGCTACCGGCAACCGGCGGCGGGCCAATCGGCGAGGTGGGCTGGCAGTGGGACTGGGAACACCTGCAGTTTATGCTGCTGCCGGCCTTCACGCTGTCGGTGATCCCGACCGGCATCATCGCCCGCACCGTTCGTTCGCAGGTGGCGGACATTCTCAGCCAGGAGTTTATCGTCGGCCTGCGCGCCCGGGGGCTCAACGAATCGCGGATCTTTCTGCACGTGGTGAAGAATGCCGCTCCGACCGCGCTGGCGGTGATGGGGCTGCAGGTCGGCTATCTGATGGGCGGCTCGATTCTGGTGGAGACGGTTTTCTCCTGGCCCGGCACCGGCCTGCTGCTGAATACCGCCATTTTCCAGCGCGATCTGCCGCTATTGCAGGGCACCATCTGGGTACTGGCGCTGTTCTTTGTCCTGCTCAATCTGCTGGTGGATATTCTGCAAACCAGTCTCGACCCGCGAATTAAGAGGAGCTGACGATGGTGGATACCGTGACGACCAAAGGCATTGCCGTCTCTGCCAGGACGGTCGCCAGGCAAGGCTACTGGCGCGGCGTGTTTGGCCGCCTGCTGCGCGACCCGGGCGGGGTATTCGTCGGCGCGATCATTCTCGTTCTGCTGGCGCTGGCGCTGTTCGGCCCCTGGCTGATCGTTAAAGATCCGTATCAAACGTCGATGTTTTTACGCCTCAAGCCGATCGGCACCGACGGCTTTCCGCTGGGCTCCGATGAGCTCGGGCGCGATATGCTATCAAGGCTGATTCTCGGCACAAGGCTATCGCTGTTTATGGGGATTGTCCCGGTGGTGTTGGCCTTTTTTATCGGTGGGGCCATCGGCATTATCGCCGGCTATGCGGGCGGCAAAACCAACACCCTGATCATGCGCACCGTGGACGTATTTTATGCTTTCCCCTCGGTGCTGCTGGCGATCGCGCTTTCCGGCGCGCTGGGCGCGGGTATCGGTAACGCGCTGCTATCGCTGACCCTGGTGTTCGTGCCGCAGGTGGCGCGTATTGCCGAAAGCGTCACCGCGCAGGTGCGGCATATGGACTACATCGACGCCGCCCGAGCCACCGGGGCCAGCGCGTTCACCATTATTCGCGTCCAGGTGCTGGGCAACGTGCTGGGGCCGATTTTCGTCTTCTCCACCGGCCTGATTTCGGTGTGCATGATCCTCGCCTCCGGGCTCTCATTTCTCGGCCTCGGGGTTCGTCCACCGGAGCCGGAGTGGGGGTTGATGCTGAACACCCTGCGCACGGCGATTTATACCCAGCCGTGGGTGGCGGCGCTGCCCGGTCTGATGATTTTTATCACCTCCATTTCGTTCAATATCCTCGCGGACCGCCTGCGTGCGGCAATGGCGATTAAGGAGTAAGCGATGCAACCCTTTACGAATATCGACCTCGGCGGGCCGGCGCAGCCGCTGCTCAAGGTTAACAATCTGCTGAAGCATTTTCCCGCCGGCGGCGGCAAAGCGCGCGAAGTGGTACAGGCGGTGGATGACGTCAGTTTTTCGGTGATCAAAGGCGAAACCCTCGGCGTCGTGGGGGAGTCGGGCTGCGGTAAATCGACCACCGCCCGGCTGCTGATGCAGCTGCTTAAGCAGGACAGCGGGGAGCTGATCTTTGATGGCCTGGAAGTAGGCTCATCGCGCCTGCCGATGAAAGCGTATCGCCGCCAGGTACAGATGGTTTTCCAGGATAGCTACGCCTCGCTCAACCCGCGCATGACCATGGAAGAGAGCATTGCCTTCGGTCAGCGGGTACACGGCGTCAGCGCCAAAGAGGCCAGCGAGTACGCCCGCTACCTGCTGGCGCACGTTGGCCTTGAGCCGGGACGTTTTGCACACCGCTATCCGCACGCGCTCTCCGGCGGTCAGCGCCAGCGCGTGAATATCGCCCGCGCGCTGGCGATGAAGCCCAGGCTGGTGATCCTCGACGAGGCGGTCTCAGCGCTGGATAAATCGGTAGAAGCTCAGGTTCTGCAGCTGTTGCAGGAGCTGAAGCGGACGCTGGCGCTGACCTATGTGTTTATCAGCCACGATCTGCATGTGGTGCGCTGGCTGTCGGACCGCATCCTGGTAATGTATCTCGGCGAGGTGGTGGAGATTGGCCCGGCGGAGCAGCTGTTTACCGCCTCAACCCACCCCTATACCCGGGCGCTGTTAAGTTCGATGCCGTCGATGGACCCGCATAATCGCACCTTAACCTCGCCGCTGAGCGGCGATCCGCCCAGCCCGATTTCTCCGCCCTCCGGCTGCCGCTTTCATACCCGCTGCCCGCATGCCAGAGCGGTGTGCGCGGAGGTGAAACCGACGCTCGAAAGCGTCGGCGAGGGGCACCTGAGCGCCTGCCTGATGGCGCAGCCCGCGTCGCCCTGGCAGCAAAAAATCGCCATTCAGGAGGTGAGCTATGTCGCATGAAGCTTACGTCCATATCCACGACCTGCGGGTTGAGTTTCGCCGCGACGGTCAGACGGTCAACGCGGTCAACGGCGTCTCCTTTGATGTACAAAAAGGCGAGGTGATGGCGCTGATCGGCGAATCTGGCTCCGGTAAAAGCGTCACCCTGCGCGCCCTGATGCGCCTGCATCCGCCAAAAAGCAGCGTGCTTTCCGGCACGCTGAGGGTCGGGGAAGAGGAGGTGTTGAAGATGAGCGCCGGGCAGCTGCGGCGCTACCGCGGCGCGCGCTGCGCGATGATTTTCCAGGAGCCGCTGCTGGCCTTCGACCCGGTCTATACCGTGGGCCAGCAGATTGTCGAAGGGCTGCGTCGCCATGAAGGCCTGTCGCGACAGGCGGCGCGGGAAAGGGCGCTCGAGGCGCTGCGCCAGGTACGCATTCCGAGCCCCGAGCGGCGGCTGGATGCTTACCCGCACGAGATGTCCGGCGGAATGCGCCAGCGGGCGATGATTGCCCTCGCGCTCTCCTGCAACCCGCAGCTGCTGCTGGCGGATGAGCCAACCACCGCGCTCGATGCCACGGTGCAAATACAGATCCTGATCCTGCTGCGCGAGCAGCAAAAGCAGCGCGATCTGTCGATCATTTTTGTGACCCACGATATCGGCGCGGCGGTGGAGATCGCCGACCGGGTAGCGGTAATGTACGCCGGACGCATCGTGGAAGAGGCGTCGATTGAGGAGATTCTGTATCGTCCGCGCCATCCCTATACCCAGGTGCTGCTGGGCAGCCGGCCGAAAGAGGGGCTGAAAAAGGGCGACGCGCTGCACTGTATCCCCGGCTCGCCGCCGGATCTCTCGCGTCTGCCGCCCGGCTGCGCGTTCGCCGATCGCTGTCCGCACGCGCGCCCCGCCTGTGCGCAGAGCCAGCCGGCTACCGAACCGGCCGGGCCGCGTCACGTGGTGAGCTGCCATCGCTGGCGTGAGCTGAGTGCGTCCGTTGAAAACCAGGCGCTTTACGCCTGAAGCCATGAGGAAAGCAGTATGCAGGATGATATTCGCGCTTTTATGCCCTATCCGCCGCATCCGGTGGCGCATGCGCTAAGCGGGCCGCTGAGCGGGTTAACTTTTGCGGTCAAAGATCTGTTTGACGTAGCGGGCTACCCCACCGGCGGCGGCAATCCGCATCTGCTGGCGCTGTCCGGGGTGAAAACCCGCACCGCGCCGGTGGTGCAAAAATTATTAGATAACGGCGCGCGCTTTATCGGTAAAACCCATACCAGCGAGCTGGCGTATTCGATGAGCGGGCACAACGTGCATTACGGCACTCCGCGCAACGGCGCCGCGCCGAATCATATCCCCGGCGGCTCGTCGTCCGGCTCGGCGTCGGCGGTATCGAACGAGGCGTGCGACTTTGCCCTCGGCAGCGATACCGGCGGCTCGGTACGCACGCCGGCAAGCTACTGCGGACTGTTTGGCCTGCGCCCGACCCATGGCCGACTCTCCCTCGACGGCTGCCAGCCGCTATGCGCCACCATGGATACCTGCGGCTTCTTTGCCCGCTCGCCGGAGGTCTTTTCCACCGTCGCCGCCTGTTTGTTCGACGATGGGCGAGCGGATATCACCGGCGTGCGGCTGGCCATGAAGGGCTGTTTTCCCGCCTGCCGCTGCGCAGCCAGCAGGCGCTGCTGCCGGTCCGCCAGGAGCTGGCGCGCTTATTCGGCCCGGTAACGCCGCTCGGCGCGCCGCTGCCGGACGTGGATGATATCTATCTCGCCTTCCGCCAGATTCAGGGCTACGAAGCCTGGCAGGCGCAGGGGGAAACCATTGAGCGCTACGGCCTGCAGCTGGGGCCGGACGTCCGCGAGCGTTTTTTCTGGGGCAAAGCGGTCACCCGCGCGCAGTTTGACGCCGCCTGCCAGCAGCGCGAGCGTTTTACCGCCTGGTGGGACGCGCAGTTGGGCGATACGGTCCTGGTGATGCCGACCGTTCCCGACGGCGCGCCGCTGCTGACGGCGCAGGCCGAAGAGATAGAGGCGGTCCGCCGCCTGTCTCACGATCTGCTGTTAATTTCCGTCATGACCCAACGTCCGCAGGTGACGCTGCCGGTTGCCCGGACGGGCGGCCTGCCGCTGGGAATTTCATTTTTGGGCCCGCGCGGCAGCGATCGTCTGCTGGTCGAGCTGGCCGCCGCGTTTATGCAAGGAGACCGAAATGAGCAGTGATGTCCTTTTTACCCCGATAACCGAAACCACCGCCTGCCGGGTCAATGGCGCGCGCCTGTGGGATTCGCTGATGACGCTGGCGGAAATTGGCGCTACGCCGAAGGGCGGCTGCTGCCGTCTGACGCTGACCGATCTTGACCGCCAGGGACGGGATTTGGTGATTAGCTGGGCGCAGGCGGCCGGGATGAGCGTCACCGTCGATAAAATCGGCAACGTATTTATGCGCCGGGAAGGGCGTAATCCGGCGCTGCCGCCGATTGTCTCCGGCAGCCATATTGACACCCAGCCGACCGGCGGCAAATTTGACGGTAACTACGGCGTGCTGGCGGCGCTGGAGGTGGTACGTACCCTGAACGATCGGGAGATTGAAACCGAAGCGCCGATTGAGGTGGTGTTCTGGACCAATGAAGAGGGGTCGCGCTTTGTACCGGTGATGATGGGCTCCGGCGTGTTTGCCGGGGTATTCCCGCTGGAGACCATCTACGCCGCGCAGGATGCGGACGGTAAAACCGTCGGCGCGGAGCTGGCGCGTATCGGCTATATCGGCAGCCAGACGCCGGGCGACCATCCGGTTGGCGCCTACTTTGAAGCGCATATTGAACAGGGGCCGATTCTTGAAGATGAAGAGAAAATTATCGGCATTGTGCAGGGCGTGCTGGGGATCCGCTGGTATGACTGCGTGGTGACCGGCCAGGAGTCCCACGCCGGGCCGACGCCGATGCGCCTGCGTCAGGATGCGTTACAGATAGCGACCCGCATTATGCAGGAAGTGGTGGCGATTGCCGGGCGCAGCGAGGAAGGGCGCGGTACGGTTGGAAGAGTGCAGGTCTATCCGAACAGCCGTAACGTAGTGCCGGGAGAGGTCACTTTTTCGATTGATATGCGCAATATCAGCGATGCGCTGGTGGATGAGATGGACCGCCAGCTGCGGGCGTTTATCGCCGGGGTCGAGCGGGAGTGCGGCCTGAAGGTGGCGTTAAAAGAGGTGAGCCACTATCCGGCGGCGCCGTTCCACCCGGAGTGCCAGGCGGCGATCGCCGACGCCGCGCAGCGGCTGGGGTATCCCGCGCGGGAGATTGTCTCCGGCGCCGGACACGACGCGGTGTATATGAGCTATCTGGCGCCGACCGGGATGATTTTTATCCCCTGTAAGGACGGGATCAGCCACAACGAAATTGAATATGCGTCGCCGGAGCACGTGGAAGCCGGCGCGAACGTGCTGCTGCAGGTGATGCTGCAGTACGCGCGGGTAGTGTAACCGGTTGTCCTCCCCGGTCGCGCTGCGCTTACCGGGGCTACGGGTAGTAGCCCGGACAGGCGCAACGCGCCGCCTCCGGGAAGGTGTAAAGGGTTTCCGTTCACCGCTATACCGCGGGGCGGTAGCCCGGGTAAGGCGTTTACGCCGCGACCCGGGATTTCCGGGCTACAAGGGCAATACAGGCTAGCGGCCAAATTTGCGCGAACCGATAACGCACAGAATCACGCCCAGGGTTACGGTCAGCATCAGTGGGCTGACGGTTTCGTGCAGCAGCGCGGCTGACAGGCCAAGCCCGAAGAACGGCTGTAATAGCTGAAGCTGGCCGACGGCGGCGATACCGCCAGCGGCCAGCCCTTTGTACCAGAAAATAAAACCGATAAGCATGCTAAAGAGCGACACATAGCCGAGCGCAATCCAGGCGGAAACCGAGATGGCGCTCCATGACGCTGGCCGGGTGAGTAACGAGGCGATCAGCATAAAAGGCAGCGCCATAATCAGCGCCCAGCTAATCACCTGCCAGCCGCCAAGCTCCCGGGTCAGCTTAGCACCCTCCGCATAGCCGAGGCCGCAGGCGACCACCGCCGCCAGCATCAGCAGATCGCCGTTCAGCGACGCCGCAGCTTGTTGCGTCAGGGCGAAACCCACCACCAGCAGGCTGCCAATAACGGAAAAGATCCAGAAAGCGCGGCGCGGACGTTCTCCGCCGCGCACTACGCCAAAAATGGCCGTCATCAACGGCAATAGCCCGATGAAAACGATCGAATGCGCTGAAGTGACGTGGCGCAAAGCCAGCGCCGTGAGCAGCGGAAAGCCGATCACCACCCCTGACGAGACGATGGCCAGGGGGACAAGCTGCGATGCGCGCGGCCGTTTCTGGCGCAAGCCGACTACCAGCGCGATAGCGAGGAGCCCGGCGATGGAGGCGCGCAGAAAGGTTAGCAGGAACGGGTTCATATCCAGCACCGCCAGGCGCGTTGCGGGCAGCGAACCGCTAAAAATAATGACGCCCAGTAAACCATTAAGCCATCCGGACCACGGCCCGGGAACCGTTTTATGAACCGCTGAATCTACCACGCTAACCTCGCTTAGTGGGGGGCTGAGCTCGCTTGAGCCATGACTGCGCCGATGGTAATGTGGTCAATCCAATACAATCAAATTATTGTCATAGATACATTCACCGATGAAAGCCCGATACAAAGCGGTTGTCGACAGATACGCGCAGGCGATTCAGAGCGGACAGCTGCCGGCCGGAACCCGCCTGCCGACGCATCGTACGCTTGCCGCCGACGAAGGGATCTCGCTGGCCACGGCCACGCGCGTTTATCATGAACTGGAAGCGATGGGGCTGGTCAGCGGCGAAACCGGTCGCGGCACCTTCGTGCGGGACATCGCGCTACCGCCGGGACACGGTGTCGATCAGCAGGCGGTGGCAGCCGATGTTGTGGATCTCAACTTCAACTATCCTTCGCTGCCGACGCAGGGAGATGCGCTGCGCGAGGCGCTCAGGCAGCTGGCGGGGGCAGGGGATATCGAGGCTCATCTGCGCTACCAGCCGCATGCCGGACGGCTCCCGGAGCGAGAAATTATCGCTCGCTATCTGACCAGCAGCCGCTTTGCCCCTGACGCGGAAAATGTGCTGATCGTCAACGGCGCCCAGCACGGGCTGGCGGTGACCGTGATGGGGCTTCTGCGCCCGGGGGACGTGGTGGCGGTCGATGCGCTCACCTACTCGGGTTTTAAGGTTCTGGCGGCGCTGTATCATCTGGAACTGGCGGCGATCCCTTGCGGCGCGGACGGACCGGATCTGCATGCGCTCCACCGGCTATGCCAGCAGCGGCGCGTCCGGGCGGTGTATACCATGCCGACGCTGCACAATCCGCTGGGCTGGGTGCTCAGCCCTCGCCAACGGCAGACGCTGGCGGGACGCCCCTCAGCGAGCT
>OAWN01000376.1_pt1 | contig 14053 bp, 9 predicted proteins | sample 1476801 | NCBI WGS metagenome assembly OAWN01 (sample SAMEA2580214, study PRJEB22360) | human gut metagenome | biome: human gut; feature: human-associated habitat; material: faeces | place: Denmark | collected 2008/2010 | reverse complement strand
TGACTGCGTTGATCCGAAGCTCATGCGCGACGACCACATGGTCTGGCTGCGCGAGCCGCTGAAGGTCGGTTCCGTCAAGGCCGGCCTGGCCACGTCGCTCGGTTTCGGCCACGTCTCCGGCTTCGCCGCGATCGTCAACCCGGGCGCCTTCGAGGCTTCCGTGGCCAACACCGCGGGCGAGGACGCGCTGAACGAATGGCGCGACCGTGCCAACGCACGTCTCGCCGCCGGCCAGCGTCGCCTTGAAGAGGGCATGATGGGGCGCGCCGCGCTCTACGAGCCGATCGACAACCGCCGCTTCCACGAGGACGGCCGCGGCTACGACGCGCACGAGGTGGAGAAGGCCATGCTGCTCGATCCGAACGCGCGTCTCGCGTCCACCGGCTATTTCGAAGCGTGAGACGGCTACGTCGAAATCTGTCCTAAATATGGGCAAATGATGACGGCCTGATAAGAAAAGGGCGATACTTCTGCACAGATGTATCGCCCTTTTCCATATGACATGGTCGGGGCATTCCCGGGGTAACCCCGATTAATAATTCCTAGGAAGGCGGAGGAATGCTGGGTCTAGGGCATGACGTCGTTGACGTGCCTGCGTTCGCCAAGCAGCTGAATGAGCCGGGGACGCGTATGCGCAGTCTGTTCTCCATGCGCGAGATATGGCAGACGGCGCAACGGTCGCAGCTCAAGCATGATGACGAGGCGGTGCACCTCGCCGCCCGCTGGGCAGGCAAGGAGGCGTTCCTGAAAGCGTGGTGCGCGGCCATTTCGCGGCATGCGAAAGACGGCGTCGAAGTCGCATATCCGTACACGCTCGACAACTTCCCATGGGTGCGCATCGAAATTCTCGACGATTCCCACGGCGTGCCGCGCGTCATACTGTCCTCCGAAGTGCAACGCAAGGTGCAGCAGTCGTTGGGCCTGCCGTTGGATCCGGTGCGCCAGTCGTACGATATCTCCATCTCCATAAGCCATGACGGGCCGATCGCCTCCGCCGTGGTCATGCTCGAAATCTGAAATGCCATTCCCGCTTGCAAAAGTTGGTGGGATGTGTATAATAGCTCGAGTCGTTTCGTGTCGGCTTCGGACGTAGCGGCAACACGCGGATGTAGCTCAATGGTAGAGCCTCAGTCTTCCAAACTGATTACGCGGGTTCGATTCCCGTCATCCGCTCCACACAATCGTTAGAGAAGAAGAAAGGCGTGCTTAATGGCACGCCTTTTGCATACCTGCCGTGCGATTGCTTCGATGACTGGGTATGCTGGACGTGTCGCGACAGCGACGTGACGGTCGCAACAGGCGGTAATCGCAATACAACGGAGCGGGTATGGCACAAACGCAAGGTAACAAGGTGACGGAAGTCGTCGACGGCGTGGTCGAACAGGTCGACGTTTCCAAGCATCCAACGGCATCCATCGAAGCGTCTGATCTTTCCTTGGCCGACATCGAGCGTCGCAAATCGCATCCGGGACACTGGGCGCTGTTCATTGCGCTGATGCTGGTGGCTCTGATCGTGCCCTACTGGTGGGGACGTTTTCTTGCGGTCAAGGATGCGGCTTGGATTGTCGCCAACCTCGGTTTCCTTGATCCCAAGGGCGTTGCGTTGATTTCGTGGACCGTCACCATCATGGCGATGACCGGCTTGGGATTGATGGTCGCCGATGTGAAGAAGTGGCTGTGGGGCACGGTTTTCGTGGTGGGGCTCGCCGCCGAGCAGTTCGTTGCCGGCATGTGCCTGTTGAGCTTCAACTTCTGGAACGCCACTTATGTGATGTACGGCGATTCTTCGGGGCTTGCCAACGCCGCGAATCTTGGCATCATCGCGGCTGGATGCGGTGTCGCCGTCTACGCGGTGCTGTGGGTTGGGCTGCTGGTCTGCATCAAAAAAGAATCGAAATTTAATGTGCTTACGCGCAGTTGGGCGTCGTTTCTGCTGTTTTTTGTGATTGAGGGCATTTCGCTCGCGGTGGTGCTGTTCGGCGGGCTGCTGAACGTGGTCTGAAGCGTCGCTTGCAACATGGTTTGATTTGGTCTGCCCCTCGTGTATGATTTCCCTTTGGCGTGTTTCGCCCGCGGATAGAGAGCGCGTCGGTATTGGACTGGCAGCACCGCGCAGCAACATAAGGAGGATGCCGTGGCACTTACGGCTGAGGAAAAGCAGGAAATCATCAAGACTTACGCTACCCACGAGGGTGACACCGGCTCCCCGGAGGTCCAGGTTGCTCTGCTGACCAAGCGCATCGCTGATCTGACCGAGCACCTCAAGGAGCACAAGCACGATCACCACTCCCGTCGTGGTCTGCTGCTGATGGTCGGCGACCGTCGTCGTATGCTTGATTACCTCAAGCGCGTTGACATCAACCGTTACCGCTCCCTGATCGAGCGTCTGGGTCTGCGCCGATAACATTCTTCCGCCCGAGCGTCACATGGCGCCCGGGCGTTTTTTGCATGACAGCCGAGTTCAAGGAACAGACAGTTTGAAGGCCCGAGGTTTGGGGCGCACGAGGTCTAGAATCTAGAGATGAGGAAGCGGCGGAGGCAACGCCGCGTCACGCATGTAGGAATCGGTTGGAGTCCGCTGAAGAGGACTGCCGATAGTAGGTACACAAGAAAAGAAAACAAAGGAGGAACCCTATGGAGGGTCCCGAAATCAAGGCTGTTGAAGCCGTAATCGATAATGGTTCATTCGGCAAGCGCACGCTGCGCTTCGAGACCGGTCGTCTCGCCCAGCAGGCGGATGGTGCCGTCGCCGCCTATCTTGACGATGATTCGATGATTCTGTCGACCACCACCGCCGGTTCCAGCCCGAAGGAGAACTACGACTTCTTCCCGCTGACCGTGGACGTGGAAGAGAAGATGTACGCCGCCGGCAAGATCCCGGGATCGTTCTTCCGCCGTGAAGGCCGCCCGAGCTCCGAAGCTATTCTCGCTTGCCGCATTATTGACCGCCCGCTGCGCCCGTTGTTCCCGCACACGCTGCGCAACGAAGTGCAGGTTGTGGAAACCGTGCTCGCTGTCAACCCGGACGATGCTTACGATGTTATCGCACTGAACGCTGCTTCCGCTTCCACTCTGATTTCCGGTCTGCCGTTCGAAGGCCCGGTTTCCGGCGTTCGCCTGGCTCTGATCGACGGCCAGTGGGTTGCTTTCCCGCGTTGGAGCGAGCGTGAGCGCGCCGTGTTCGAAATCGTGGTTGCCGGCCGCGTGGTGGAGAACGGCGATGTCGCCATCGCTATGATCGAAGCCGGCGCAGGCAAGAACGCCTGGCACCTCATCTACGACGAAGGCCAGACCAAGCCGGACGAGGAAGTCGTCGCCGGTGGTCTCGAAGCCGCCAAGCCGTTCATCAAGGTGATCTGCGAGGCCCAGGCCGAGCTCAAGAAGATCGCCGCGAAGGAAACCAAGGAATTCCAGCTCTTCCCGGAGTACACCGAGGATCTGTACAACCGTATCGACGAGATCGCGCACGCCGACCTCGATGAGGCTCTGTCCATCGCCGAGAAGCTGCCGCGTCAGGATCGCATCCACGAGATCAAGGAAGGCGTCAAGGCCACCCTCGCGGAAGAGTTCACCGACATGGACGACGCCGAGAAGGACAAGGAGATCGGCAACGCCTTCAAGGAGCTGCAGCGCCAGATCGTGCGCCGTCGTATCCTGACCCAGGATTACCGCATCGACGGCCGTGGCCTGCGTGACATCCGCACCCTGTCCGCCGAGGTGGACATCGTGCCGCGCGTGCATGGTTCCGCCCTGTTCCAGCGTGGCGAGACCCAGATTCTGGGCGTCTCCACCCTGAACATGCTCAAGATGGAGCAGCAGATCGACGCACTGTCTGGTCCGCAGTCCAAGCGTTACATGCACAACTATGAGATGCCGCCGTATTCCACCGGCGAGACCGGTCGCGTCGGTTCCCCGAAGCGCCGTGAGATCGGCCATGGCGCCCTCGCCGAGAAGGCTCTCGTGCCGGTGCTGCCGAGCCGTGAGGAGTTCCCGTACGCCATCCGTCAGGTCTCCGAGGCCATCGGTTCCAACGGTTCCACCTCCATGGGTTCCGTGTGCGCCTCCACGCTGTCCCTGCTCGCCGCAGGCGTTCCGCTGAAGGCTCCGGTCGCGGGCATCGCCATGGGCCTGGTGTCCGGTGACGTCGACGGCCAGCACATCTTCAAGACCCTGACCGATATCCTCGGTGCCGAAGATGCCTTCGGCGACATGGACTTCAAGGTCGCCGGCACCTCCGAATTCATCACCGCCCTGCAGCTCGACACCAAGCTCGACGGCATTCCGGCCGACATCCTGGCGTCCGCCCTGCAGCAGGCCAAGGAAGCCCGCACCACCATCCTCGAAGTCATCAACGAGTGCATCGACGGCCCGGCCGAGATGAGCCCGTACGCGCCGCGCATCATCACCACCACCGTTCCGGTGGACAAGATCGGCGAGGTCATCGGTCCGAAGGGCAAGATGATCAACCAGATCCAGGAAGACACCGGCGCCGAAATCGCCATCGAGGATGACGGCACCGTGTACATCTCCTCCGAAGGCGGCGAGGCCGCCGAGAAGGCCAAGGAGATCATCGACCAGATCGCCAACCCGCACGTGCCGGAAGCCGGCGAGACCTACAACGGCAAGGTCGTGAAGACCACCTCCTTCGGCGCCTTCGTGAACCTGACCCCGGGCACCGACGGTCTGCTGCACATCTCCCAGATCCGCAACCTCGCCAACGGCGAGCGCATCGACGCCGTCGAAGACGTGCTTAAGGAAGGCGACACCGTTGAGGTGGTCGTGCAGGGTGTTGACGATCGTGGCAAGATCTCCCTTGCCATCCCGGGCTTCGAGGATCAGGAATCCTCCGCTCCGCGTCGTGACCGTGGCGATCGCGATGACCGCCGTGGCGGCCGTGGCCGTCGTGACGACCGACGTCGTTCCGATGATCGCGATGATCGCGATGATCGCGATTACGACGATCGTCCGCGTCGCCGTCGTTCCGACCGCGATGATGATCGTGATTATGATGATCGTCCGCGTCGCCGTCGTTCCGACCGTGACGATCGCGACTACGATCGTGACGATCGCCGTTCGTCCCGTTCCGATCGCGATGATCGCGATTACGACGATCGTCCGCGTCGCCGTCGTTCCGACCGCGATGACCGTGACTACGATCGCGATGACCGCCGTTCCGACCGTCGCCGTGGTAGCCGTCGTGACGACCGCAACCCGCGTTACGCCGCCGACGAGAACTACGACGAGTACCGTGCCGATCGCGAAGAGCGCTCCGAGCGTCCGCGTCGCCGCGTGCGCCGCGACTTCGATCCGTTCGAAGACTGACGTCTTCTCACGGATCCTTCGCAGCGAAGCTGCTCACTTCACCTACGAGAAGCCCACTGGGCTTCTCGCTTGACGGCTCAGCATTTGAAGACTGATGACACCTTCGCGCGGATTTCCCGCAGCATAAGATGATTATCTGAAAGGCCCGCCCCCGTGGGGCGGGCCTTTCTGCATTCCGACACGCTTGGCAAAACATGATGTCAATCGTTTTACGGGTGTATGCGCGCCGTGGAATGGTGCAGTCCTCATGAGAGCATGATGGCAATAGAAGCAACGAAGCAGAGAGGAAATACGATGATCGTAGCCATTATTATCGTCGTCATCATCGTTCTTGTGCTGTTGTGGGCAATGTCCGCCTACAACGGGCTGGTCACGCTGCGTAACCGGGTGAAGAACGGCTGGGCGCAGATTGACGTGCAGCTCAAGCAGCGTGCCGACCTCATTCCGAATCTGGTGGAAACTGTCAAAGGCTATGCTGCCCATGAATCCGACGTGTTCACGCAGGTGACGCAGGCTCGTGCCGGCGTCATCCAGGCTGCGCAAAGCGGTGATGTGCAGCAGCGCATCCAGGCCGAGAACCAGCTGAGCCGTGCGCTGGTGAACCTCCAGGCCACCGCCGAGGCATATCCGCAGCTGCAGGCCAACCAGAACTTCATGGATCTGCAGGGGCAGCTCAAGGGGCTCGAGGAGAAAATCGCCTACGCCCGCCAGTTCTATAACGATGTGGTGCAGAAGTACAACACCAAGATCGAGGTCGTGCCGACCAACATCATCGCCGGACTGTTCCACTTCGAGCAGGCGGCGTACTTCCAGGTCGACGAAGCGGACCGTCAGGCTCCGCAAGTCAAGTTCTGAACGTTTCCATACAAGAAAGGGGAGCGCTGACGAGGTGTGATGTCTTGCCAGCACTCCCTTTCCTGTATTACGGTCCGTTGACGCCGAGACCATGCGTTGGTGCTTGAGGACCCTTGAGAGAGAACAGAGATACCGCCGATGAATATCAGACGTACGTTGGTCAGTCTGCTGTCCACGATTGTGGTCACGTTGACGATGTTGGGCATCGTGCTCATCAATGCGCAGACCTCCGATGAGGAACCCGATTTAAGCTACCGCACGCTTGACTACGACGTGGCGGTGCAGAGGAACGGCGATCTCAAAGTCACGCAGCATATCGACATGAGGCTGAAGGACCGTGGCCGTGACTGGAAGCAGATGTATCAGCGGTATACGCTGAAATCCAAGAATCTCACGGATATCAGCGATATTGGGGTCAAGGACGTATCCAACGGCGAGACATACCGCCAGGGCGACTTCGTCTTCCCCGACAATGCCGACAACTGGAACGACGAGCATGCGGGACGGTGGTACATCGTGGACGTCACTGAGGATGAGAACGATCCTCAGCCGTTCAATCCGCAGACCGATGGGTTAAGTGATGACGGTCAGGCCGACAAAACACTTGAAATCGGTTGGAATATTCCACAAACCGTATCCGAGGACAGTCTCAAATTCGATGTATCCATGACGCTGCATGGCGTGAGCACCGCCTATGACGACGTCGTCTCCTTCCAATGGGAGCCGTTCGGCGAGGAAAACCAGATTCCCATCGGTACGGTGACGGGCAAAGTCACATTCCCCAACGGCATTAACGGCAAGAATTCGTGGGCATGGCTGCACACCAAAAATACCTCCACCACGAACCGCGGCGATAATGGTTCCCTGATGTTCTCCGCCAATGATGTGCGCGCCGGCGACTATTTGGATGTCGTGGCCATGTTCGATGCCTCGCAAGCGCAAGGCGTGGCACGCACCAAGTCCGGCGCATACAAGCAACGGCTTATCGACGATGAAACCAAACAGGAACGGGAATGGAGGTCCAGTCAGCATACGAAGGCCGTCAAACGGGTGGCCGGCTGGATATTCGCGGCGTTGATCGGCATCGCGCTTGCTGTGGCGGCGCTGTATTTCGCCATCGTCAGCTTCCGCAAATCGCAATACAAGGGCGATATCGAATACTGGCGGGACCTGCCTGACCTAAGTCCAGCAGCCGCCGCGAAGATGGAGGATATCATGAGCGCATCCTCCTCGATATTCGGTTCCGGCAAGACCAAGAACGCCGACAAACTGGCCAACAGACAGATGTCCGCCACGGTGATGTCGCTTGCCTCGAAAGGCGCGATCGCCATCTATCCGGGGTCGGTGGACCTGTATAACGGCATTGATTTGACCACGACGAGCGCGGCTTCGGTGGCTGGCATGCTCGGTTCCAATGCGGCGTCCGCGCGCAAACTGAAGAAGACCAGCACCATCGCTATCATGCCGGTGGTGTGTGACGACATCGGTTCGTTGCTGCTCAGTTCCTCCGAAAGAGCGGTGCTTGACATCCTGCTTAAAGCGTCATCGCGTCTGCATGATGCGCAGGTGTTTGATTTGAAACAGATGAGCAAGGCCTTCAAACACTATTCGAGCGGTTACAAGCTGTTGGAAACCTTCGACAACGCGTGCTCCATGGAATTCGATGACTTACATGCCGTCAAGCCTATGGGATTGCTCAGCTATCTGTTCAGTGGGCTGGGTATTGCGTTCGCCTTCTTCCTGGCGTTGAAATACGTGCAGGACGGTGAGCTTGCCGTGGCGCTGGTCGTCTGCGTTCCGGTGGTCGCGCTTTGCGCTTTCGCCGCAGCATACGGGAAACGCTATGTGCTGACCGATGAGGGGCAACGCTATGGTGGGCAAGTCGCCGGATTGAAACGCTATCTTACGGATTTCAGCGATTTCACCGACCGAGGCGTGCTCGACATGACGTTGTGGGGCCGGTACATGGTGTATGCCACCGCGTTCGGCATTTCCAAGAAGGCGATGGCCCAGCTAGCCAGAGCATATCCCGAAGTGGCCGATCCGCAGTGGTTGGATGAGCATGCCGGCACCTCGTACATGTACATGCCCTTGCGTTCCAGCAGCCTGCTTGGCGCATCCGTCGGCACGTCGCTTGGCGCCTCCACGATTGATCCGGCCGCATTCAGCGCGAATTTCGGCGATCTCGGTGCGCAGCTGAGTTCCAGTTTCGCCGATGTGCGCAGCACGATCTCCGCGGCGGCCCCATCCTCCTCATCCGGAGGTTCCGGAAGCTTCGGCGGTTCCGGTGGTTCCTTCTCCGGCGGCGGTTTCGGAGGATCGTCCGGCGGCTCCGGCGGCGGTTCGTTCGGAGGCCGATGAAACAGACGTACTGGCAAACGCACCATGGCCGCATTGGCCAGTCGTAGAGAGCAGGAAGGGGTGAACAATGAACGGTAAACGGTACGGACGCGGGCTAATCGCCGCGTTCAGTGCGCTGGTGGCGGTGGTTGCCATCATCCTTGCGGTATTCGTCATATCCGGCGACGAGGCGGACCTGAGCTACCGCTCCGTCGACTTCGATGCACGGCTCCAGAGCAACGGCGACATTAGATTCACAGAGCATCTGGACTACCAGCTGAAGCGCCGCGAGGACGGCAACGGTGACACCAAGCCGTGGAAACAGCTGTATCTGACGTTCAAACTGCGCAACCAGGATCTGACGAACATCACCGACATCTCCGTGACCAACGCATCCACAGGCGAGGAATATACGCAGACCGATCCACAATTGCCATCCGGCATATCCGACGGCACATGGGACTCGACCTATGCCGGCCACTGGTACATCGCCGACGTCACGGCCGGTTCCGACTCGCCGCAGCCGTTCGATCCCACTACCGACGGCATCGACCCGAATGGTTCCGGCGAGCAGAAGAACATCGAGATCGGCTGGAACATCCCCGCCACCGTCAAACAGAGCAGCCTCAAGTTCGATGTGAGCATGACGTTCCATGACATGGGCACGCGGCATAGCGACGTGACGAATCTCATGTGGGAGATGTTCCCTGAAAACAACCAGGTGCCGGCCGGCAAGGTCACCGGCAGCGTGCGTTTCCCCAAAGGCATCGCCTCCAACAATTCGTGGGCGTGGTTGCATACCGAAGCCACCTCCCAGACATCGCGCGATGCGGACGGCACATTGCATTTCACCATCAGCGACCTGCGCACCAACCAATATGTCGACCTCGTCGCGGCCTTCGACAACACAGGCGCTGCCGGCGTCGAACGTACGCAGTCCGGCGATTATCTCGACGAACTGAAATCCACGGAGGCCGCCAAGGAACGGCAGTGGCGTGACCGACAACGGTTGAAGGCGCAGCTCACCGTCGCAGGCTGGTTGATCTGTCTGATAATCGGAGTGCTATGCTGCGTGCTGGCGATTCGTGGCGTGCTGTCGGCGAACCGCGAGGCCCGTTACCAAGGCGGCATCGAATATTGGCGCGATCCGCCGCAGGTCAGCCCTGCGGCCAGCGCGCATCTGATCGACGTGGTGGACGAATCCGTAGGTGACCGGTCATCGCGTGCCATGACGGCGACGATACTGGCGTTGGTGGTCAAGAAGGCGCTTGCCGTCTACCCGGGGCCATCCAGCCTGTACCAGGGCATCGACTTGAGCCAAGCCAACGCCTCCGACCTCGCCCGCATGATTGCTTCCGATCCCAATCGAGCCAAGGCCACGGCTTCCACCAGCACTCTGGTGATCATGCCGGCCGCGCTTTCCCATCGCAACACCCTCGGTCTGAGCCAGTCCGAGGAAGCCTGTCTGGAACTGCTGATCGGCATCTCCATGCGCGTCGGCTCGCCGGTGTTCGACTTCAACCAGATGGACACGGCCTGCTCCGACTGGGAGGAGGGCTACCAGTCCCTGAATCGGTTCAAGAGCGCCTGTGACCTCGAATTCGGAGCGCTTGGCGCGGTGAAGAGCGTGAACGGACGGTGGTTGGTGCCGAGCCTATGTCTGATGGTCATCGGCGCTATTGGTATATTCGCCAACGGTGCGAGCAATATCGCGATGGCGCTGTGCTTGGGCGTGCCGTTCATCTGTATCGGCGTCTTCTGCATGGCCGCGGGCCGATCGGAAGGCATCACCGAACGCGGCCAGCAGTATGCCGGCGAATGCTTGGGACTCAAACGCTATATGGAAGATTTCTCCAATTTCTCCAATCGCGGAGCCCTTGATTTGACGCTATGGAACTGGTACATGGTCTACGCGGCGGCGTTCGGCATCTGCGAGAAGGTAGCGAGGGAATTCGCCCGCGCCTACCCCGAAGTCAATGACCCGCAATGGCTTGACACCTACGGTTATGACTCCTTGGGCTATTGGACCTATCGTTCCCAGGCGTGGAACGGTCCGATCAATACGAATGGCATGATGCCGGGTGGTATGTATGGCGGTACGCAATTCATGGGCGGCATCGGTGACATCGGTTCGCAGATCAGCTCTGGATTCGCTTCGGTGAGTTCCACGATTTCCGCGGCCGCGCCTTCCTCATCCTCTGGCTCCGGCGGATCCTTCTCCGGTGGCGGCTTCGGCGGCGGCGGTGGCGGCGGTGGCGGCGGAGGCCGATAGCCAAGGCGCCGCCGCGGCCGCGCTGTCTGCCCGTCATGCCGTTTCGTCATACGATCATTGGCATAATCAACGTGGCCCCGGCATGGAGAAGCCTACCGTTCGCCTATGGCGATTGGTAGGCTTCTCCATTGGAAACACACCTGAACGCTGACGTCGACCGGCTTGGCATGCTTTGCCGGAAAGACGCTTCGTGCATATGCCCGATGCAGGGCACGTGCCTGTTTGGAAGGACAAGACATGACGTTGTTCCGTAATCTCGGACCGTTCCATACCACCGCCATCGGCCACGGCGAGATGCCGCTGACCATTGAAAACAACCGGGGCCACGATGTCGGTATCGAGACCTTGCATGCATCTTTGGATGCTGGCTGCCGTCATATCGACACCGCGTGGGCGTATTACACCCCCGGTGAGGAGGAGCAGACCGGCGAAAAGCTGGTGCGTGAGGCGCTGGAGACCTGGAAGGGACCTCGTGAGGAAGTCACCGTGGCCACCAAGGTCGGTCTGCGCCGCGCGTGGGATGGCGACAAGCCGATCTGGCCGCGCGACGGCAAGCCGGAACACCTCATCGAATACGGCAAGCAGTCCGCGCAGGCGCTCGGCGTCGACTCGATCGACCTGCTCTACCTGCATCGCCACGATCCGGAAGTGCCGTACAACGAGTCCTGCGAAGGTATCAAGGCGCTGCTCGACCAGGGCGTTGCCCAGTGGGCGGGTGTGTCCAACGTGAGCATCGAACAGCTCAAAATCGCACAGGAGATTCTCGGCGACAAGCTCGTTGCCGTGCAGAACCAGTATTCGCCGATCCATCTGGAAACCCAGGACACGTTGGAATACTGCGCGAAGGAAGGTCTCGCCTTCGTGTGCTGGAGTCCGCTCGGCGGCTACCGCCACCCGTACGACGAGCATCTGTTCGACCCGTTCCGCGAAGTGGCCGCCAAGCATGGCGTGAGCTACCAGCGCGTGGTGCTGGCTTGGGAGCTGGCCAAGGGCGACCACATGTTCGTGATTCCGGGCGCACACCGTCCCGAAACCATCCTCGACTCCCTGAAGGCCGACGAGCTCGAACTCACTGACGAGGAGCTCGCCTTCCTCGGCTGAAAAAGCACTGCCCGTCCGCATTTTGTTAACCCAACCACTCAGCTCGGGCAGCAAAACACGGACGGGCATACGTTTTTGCGGAACCGGACGGCTATCGGGGATTACAGCACGGCCATCGCGAAATCAGCTAGTAGTTTGACGCCGTACAGCACCACCACCGCGCCACACACGCGGTTCATCGCGGTGACGATTCGCGGGCTGAACTTGTGGCTGAACAGCGACACCAGCAGGGTGATGCCGAAGAACCACAGTGCCGACGCGGTTTCCACGCCGGTGATGAACGGCGTGGACTGACCGACGGTAAGCGTCGCGCTGAACGCGCCGAGCATCAGCGTGCCGTCGATGATGGCCTGCGGATTGCACCACGTCACCACACCGGCGGTGACGATGGTGTGCAGCAGCTCGCTGTCGCCGCCGAATTTCGAAGTGACGCGTTGCGCAAGGCCCTGCGATTGCGAGGTCTGCGACTGCGGCGTTTGCGCGGCGCCATCATCGCCACCCTTGCCGGGAAACAGCAGACCCGCGCCGATACGGATGACCACCAAGCCGCCGATCGCCAGAATGGCCAGCTTCAGCCATGCGTGGTCCTGCATGAGCTTGCCGATGCCGAAAAAGCAGGACAGCGACAACGACACGTCGAAGAACAGTACGATCAGCGCGGTCAGCAGCGCGCGGCGGCGCGGCTTGGTCAGCGCCGAATCGATGACGAACAGATTCTGCATACCGATCGGCGCGACATACGCCAATCCCAACGTCAGCCCTTGGAAAAAGAATCCCATACTCGCCTCTTATCCATCCAAACATATTTGGTTGGTTGTAATCAACCCAGCCAAAACCAACCAAATTGCTCATTTTGTAATCGCAGGAAAAACCTCTATTCTGCGAAAAACAGCGTAACCAGTGTCATATTGTATAGGTGTTGCTACAATAGGCAACCAGCCAAAAGCTGAGGTTTGGCCCAGCCAATCGCAGGACGGTCCACTGTCAGAAACCAGATGCGCCGACCGCGGAAAACGCCGAACCATACCGACACCACCAATGTGAAGGAGCGTCATGGCACGCATCGCGCCGCTGAACATCGATTGGAAGCCGGACCGTACCACCGGCGAACCCGTCACCGAACAAATCGTCGGGTACATGTGCGAACAGGTGCACAGCGGCAATTGGCCGATTGGCTCGCGTCTGCCGTCGCAACGTGCGCTCGCCGAATGGTTCGGCGTGAACCGGTCCACCGTCATCGCGGCCATCAACGAGCTGTCCGATTATGGCATCGTCGAAGGGCAGCATGGAGCGGGCACGCGAATCGTCAGCAACACGTGGTCGCTGATGCTGCCGGGCGCGCCCGACTGGGCCGATTATGTGGATTCTGGCTTCTTCAAAGCCAACAACGACACCATCCAAGCCATCAACCGGTACGAGTTCACGCCGAACATGACGCGCATCGGCACCGGCGAGCTCGACCCACGGCTCTTTCCGAAAGCCATGTGGCGGCAGGTGCTCGGCGAGGCCGCGGACGAGATCGAAACGCTCGGCTACCCGCCGCCCGAAGGCCTGCCCGAACTGCGCGAGGCCATCGCGGCGCACATGCGCGCCACCGGCGTCGACTGCACGGCAAGCCAGGTGCTGGTCACATCCGGCGCGTTGCAGGCGCTGCAGATGATTTCGGTGAGCCTGCTGCCGGCCGGCACCACCGTATACGCGGAATCGCCGAGCTACATCAAGTCGCTGCAGGTGTTCCAGTCGGCCGGCATGCATCTGGAAGGCGTGCCGATGGACGACGACGGCCTCAACGTGCAGGCATTGCGCGGCCTGCTGGCGGAAGGGGAGCTTGACACCGGCCGTCCGGCGCCGCTCAACGCGCGCAACCGCAAAGGCAATGCGATCCTGTACACGATTCCGACCAATCACAATCCGACAGGCGTCACCATGAGCGACAAACGCCGGCATGAACTGGTCGAGCTTTCCGTGGACAGCCGACTGCCGATCATCGAGGACGGCGCCTACCGCGACCTGTATTTCGAGGATGATGCCCCGCTGCCGTCGCTGAAGGCCCTCGATGAGACCGGCATGGTCATCACGCTCGGCAGCGCGTCCAAATCGCTGGCTCCCGGACTGCGCATCGGATGGCTGGTCGCCGCCGAGGCGAGTGGCCCAACAGGCGGT
>OAWN01000362.1_pt1 | contig 14614 bp, 10 predicted proteins | sample 1476801 | NCBI WGS metagenome assembly OAWN01 (sample SAMEA2580214, study PRJEB22360) | human gut metagenome | biome: human gut; feature: human-associated habitat; material: faeces | place: Denmark | collected 2008/2010 | reverse complement strand
CCGAGCGGCTGCCACGCGCACAGGCTCCAGCACACCACCGCGCCTGCCAGAGCAAACGGCAGGCGCATGATGCCGGTGAAATACCATAGCGAAAGCAAATAGATAAAGTACGGAATGATCGACCACATTCCGAATACGATGGTGGTTCGCAGCGCCTCGATCCCCCGCTCGCTGGCAACGATATAGTGCGCAATCAGGGCGAAAGTGGGAAAGAGCGGAATCAAGCCGGCGATATAGTAATTCTTCGTTTTAGAAAGTACGCCGATCAACACGACGACCAGCGCGCCGAGCAGCGCTTTTATCAACAGCCCCATTCCTTTGCCTTAACATTTAAACAACAAGAACCTGCAGCATAACCTAAGTCCCGCTGTTGATAAATGTGCAAACGCAGACACCATGGCGCAGAATCCGCCAGCGCCCTGAATCCCATCATCACAATGGCCTCGCCTATCACTCTGATGCCTTATGAACAGTTATTAATGCTTGCCGTAGTGACAATTTACCAGGAAAAAGAGTCTGCTATTTCCGGCTAATTTTACGCCTGCTAACCCCATGAGCTTAAATAAATTATTTTATCAAACGAGGCGTAAAGGATTAGTCGATTTTTCGTTCATTATAGCGGATTAAGATTTATCGCAAGCATTATTGCTCATCCATTTAGCGTATTTCTTTTTTGCAGCCTCCGCAGGCAAAGCCCCCTTCCTGAACGCCGGCCTTCCGTTTTTACGGGCCTACAAAAGAAATAAATATCAATTATATCGTGCGTTAAATAGAGCTATTATCTGGAACTAAATGATACACATCAATACCTACTAAATATGGTAGAAACCATTTATTGACATGGATGGTTTTTCATCTTAATCGCTTGCTTTTGCGTTATTCTACTTGCGCATAACCTTAAATAGCGCACGTAGCTTTTTTGAGAAAAAGAGCACAATAAAGCACAATTTATTGACTCAGATCAATATAAAACCGATTTCATATAAAAGCATACTTTGCCATTAATCAAAGCAACCGCAGTGAATAAGATCGTAATTAACTGATTTTACGATCTTTCGATCTAAACATAATATCCATTGCAGAATATAATTCTGTTCATAACATGCATTTCAGTTTATTAGTTCACTCCTGCCGAGTTTTTCGAATCTTTTACTTGTTGCTATTATCTTTACTAGTATTAGACACTCATATAACCGCAATCATTTTATATTAGCCTGAATAAGAACCAGCTAAAGGAATCTTCATGTTCGGACCTGCGTTATACACAATCCAAAAGCATCTGAAACTCATTAAACTATATTTATCAACGCGAAAATGCTCGTGAATTACTGGAGAGCGTCTAGCATGGAGTGGAATATTGAAAATAGTCTTGTATGTCCTTTAACTGGAACAGGATTTTCAGTTGCGGCCAGTGCCAGAAATCTGAAATTAATTATATGGTATAATGGAGATTATTTTTTGAACATCGGTTCGGTTATTAACATCACGCAAGATGACGTCTTCATAAACGGTGAGCCCGGCGACTTACAGGTTATTCATGCTTTTCCCTATAGCGAAAAGCTATGGTCAACGCTGACAAAGTTTATCCAGTGCCCCGGCAATCAAAATCCAACGCTGCTAATTTGCAACCGAAGAAGCATCTGCAAATTCGTCCTCTGCCCCTACGGCGCCAGGCAAAAGAGCATGGAATAAGGCAGCTTCGATCTCACCTTAATTTAGCAGCATCTATTTTGTACGGGCAGAAGCTCTTCAGCCAGTCCTGCCCGCATCCAGCACGATGCGCTAAACGCGCGGCAAAGCATAAATCTGATCAATCATTGCGCGAATTCAGCCATCATAGCGAATTTCATCGCTAACTCATAGCTCATATTGATGCCCGAATAGTTTACAATGACAACAGTGAATTAACGGGCTACGCCCTGATGATGCCTTAAGCGTGGCACTGACCGCGCCTAAGGGCAACAGATTCAATCAGCCAGAGATGAGTGTAAGCATACACGCTATGAATAAAATTGTTTTCGTTGAGGATGATGCCGAAGTAGGCGCGCTGATTGCGGCCTATCTCGGGAAACATGATATGGACGTCGTGGTTGAGCCTCGCGGTGACCGTGCCGAAGAGGTTATCGCGCGCGAAAAGCCCGATCTGGTGCTGCTGGATATCATGCTGCCCGGTAAAGATGGGATGACGTTGTGCCGGGATTTACGCGGCCAGTGGCAAGGGCCCATCGTGCTGCTTACGTCACTGGATAGCGATATGAACCATATCCTGTCGCTCGAAATGGGCGCCAGCGATTATATTCTGAAAACAACGCCACCCGCGGTGCTGTTAGCCCGACTGCGTCTGCATTTGCGCCAGCATATTCCCCCCCAGGACAGTAGCGGCGTCCCTTCCTCGCTGACGCCGCATAAAGCGATCGCTTTTGGTTCGCTGAGTATCGATCCGGTCAATCGTCAGGTTATGCTCAGCGGGGAAAACGTCGCGTTGTCCACCGCGGATTTCGATCTGTTATGGGAGCTGGCGACCCACGCAGGACAAATTATGGATCGGGATGCGCTATTAAAAAACCTGCGCGGCGTAAGCTACGATGGTATGGACCGCAGCGTCGACGTCGCCATTTCGCGTTTGCGCAAAAAGCTTCTCGACAACGCGACTGAGCCTTATCGCATCAAAACGGTACGCAATAAAGGCTATTTATTCGCCCCGCACGCGTGGGACAATTAATTTACGGATCTGGCTATGAAAAAGCTGTTTGTGCAGTTTTACCTCCTGCTGTTCGTCTGTTTTCTGGTAATGACGATGATGGTCGGCCTGGTGTACAAATTTACCGCCGAGCGAGCAGGCCGCCAGTCGCTGGATGATTTGATGAAGAGCTCGCTGTATCTGATGCGCAGCGAGCTGCGCGAGATCCCGCCGCGCGACTGGAGCAAAACGCTCAAAGAGCTGGACCTTAATCTTTCATTCGATCTGCATATCGAGCCTATCAGCAAATTCAAGCTCTCGGAAAACTCGATGCAGCATCTGCGCGCTGGCGATATCGTAGCCCTGGACGATCAGTACACCTTTATTCAGCGCATCCCTCGTAGCCACTACGTGCTCTCCGTCGGCCCGGTACCGTATCTCTATTTTTTGCATGAGATGCGCCTGCTGGATCTGGCTCTGATGGCCTTCATCGCTATTTCGCTGGCCTTTCCCGTATTCATCTGGATGCGCCCCCACTGGCAGGATATGCTGCGTATCGAAACCGCCGCTCAGCGCTTCGGCGACGGGCATCTTAGCGAGCGGATCCACTTCGATAGCATGTCCAGCTTCGAACGGCTGGGCGTGGCGTTTAATCAGATGGCCGATAATATCAATGCGCTTATCGCCAGCAAAAAACAGCTGATCGACGGTATTGCCCATGAACTGCGCACCCCGCTGGTGCGTCTGCGCTACCGCCTGGAGATGAGCGAGAACCTTACAGAAGCCGAATCACAGGCGTTAAATCGCGATATCGGCCAGCTGGAGGCCCTGATTGAAGAGCTGCTGACCTATGCGCGCCTCGATCGCCCGCAGAATGAATTGAAGCTGACGACCCCCAATTTCCCGGCGTGGCTCGGCGATCGCGTAGAAGATATTCAGGCGGTGAATCCCCAGCGCGACGTTGCGCTAAGCGAAGTCGTGGACGGAAATTACGGCGCGCTGGACATGCGCTTAATGGAACGAGTGCTGGATAACCTCGTGAACAACGCCCTGCGCTACAGTAACCAGCGTATTCAGGTCAGCCTGACGCTGCAGGGTTCGCGCGCAACGCTGCGCGTCGAAGATGATGGTCCAGGTATCGCGCCCGCTGAGCGGGAGAAAGTGTTCGAGCCGTTTGTTCGTCTCGACCCCAGCCGCGATCGCGCCACCGGCGGCTGCGGTCTTGGTTTGGCTATCGTCCACAGTATTGCCCAGGCAATGGCTGGCGAAGTCCATTGCCAGGCGAGCGAGCTCGGTGGCGCCTGTTTTTGTTTTAGCTGGCCGGTTTATCATCAGCTGCCGAATTTTACCTCGGCCTGATGAGCCCTTGCGCAGGAGCTGAGGTCTGCTATAGTTTAAAAAAACATAAAGTATGTTGTAACTAAGGTGGAGAAATATGGCCAGCTATGACCTCGTTGAACGTCTGAACGACACCTTTCGCCAGCTCGAGCGTGAACTGCAGGCGCTTAAACAGGCCCTGAGCCAGTGCCGTCTGCTGGCTGCGCGCGTCTTTGAGCTGCCGCCGGTCAGCAAAGATGCCGAACCCCAGCCGCTGGAGAACATCAACGTGGTTCAGCACACCGGTAAACCCGCGCTGGAGATGGCGCTCAAACACTATAGCCACCTGTTTATCCAGCAGCAGTCGGAAACCCGCAGCAGTAAGGCTGCCGTGCGTTTGCCCGGCGCGATCTGCCTGCGAACTGAGGCCAGCGAGCAGGCAGAACTATTACGCAAGATCGCCCATATCAACGTTCTTAAAGCGACCTTCGAGAAGATTATCACCGTCGATTCCGGTCTTCCCGCTACCGCACGATTTGAGTGGGTCCATCGCCACCTGCCGGGACTGATCACGCTGAGCGCCTATCGCACGCTCACCCCGTTAATTGACCCGAGCACTATCCGCTTCGGCTGGGCCAATAAGCATGTGATTAAAAATCTCACCCGCGACCAGGTTCTCATGCAACTGGAAAAAAGTCTTCAGTCGCCCCGCGCGGTTCCGCCGTGGACGCGCGAACAGTGGCAAAGCAAGCTGGAGCGAGAGTACCAGGATATTGCCGCCCTGCCGCAGCGGGCGAAGCTGAAGATAAAGAGGCCGGTAAAGGTTCAGCCTATCGCCAGGGTGTGGTATAGCGGGCAGCAAAAACAGGTGCAATACGCCTGTCCAGGGCCGATGATCGCGCTGATATCCGGCACGCAGGGCGTTAGCGTGCCGGACCTCGGAGAGCTTCTGAACTATGACGCCGGGAACGTGCAGTATCGTTATAAACCGCAGGCGCAATCGCTCAGGCTAATGATTCCGCGACTGCACCTGTGGCTGGCTAGCGAATAGCCATACTGCCTACCATATCTTCAGGGCGCACCCAGCGGTCAAATTCCTCTTCCGTCAGGTAGCCGAGCTCCAACGCGGAGGCCTTGAGCGTTAACCCTTCTTTATGCGCCTTTTTGGCAATTTCCGCCGCTTTGTCGTAGCCAATATGAGTATTCAAGGCGGTAACCAGCATCAGCGACTCATTGAGCAACTGGCTGATGCGCTCGCGGTTAGGTTCAATGCCTGTCGCGCAGTGCTCATTAAAGCTCGCCATCCCATCAGCCAGCAGCCGCACCGATTGCAGGAAATTGTGGATCACCATCGGGCGGTAAACGTTGAGCTCAAAGTTGCCCGAAGCGCCGCCGATGTTTACCGCGACATCGTTACCCATCACCTGACAGCAGACCATAGTGAGGGCCTCGCACTGGGTCGGGTTAACCTTGCCCGGCATAATCGACGACCCCGGTTCATTTTCCGGGATCGCAATTTCGCCGATGCCGCAGCGCGGACCGGAGGCCAGCCAGCGCACATCGTTGGCGATTTTCATCAGCGAAGCGGCCAGCCCTTTCAGCGCACCGTGGGCATGCACCAGCGCATCAACGGTCGCCAGCGCTTCAAACTTGTTCGGCGCGGTCACAAACGGTTGGCCGCTCAGGGCCGCCAGCTCGGCGGCGCCGCGTACCGCGTATTCCGGATGGGTATTAAGCCCGGTTCCCCCCGCCGTGCCGCCCAGCGCCAGTTCCGCCAGATGGGGCAAGCTATGGTCAATATGCCGGAGGTTATGCTCGAGCATGGCGACCCATCCTGAGATCTCCTGGCCGAGCGTCAGCGGCGTCGCATCCTGCAGGTGGGTGCGGCCGATTTTGACAATATCGTTGAAGGCCAGGGATTTATCATTAAGCGTTTGCTTCAGAATGTTGAGCTGCGGGATCAGCTTTACCCGAAGCGCAATCATCGCCGCTACGTGCATCGCCGTCGGGAAAACGTCGTTAGAGCTCTGGCTCTTGTTAACATCATCGTTAGGATGAACCTTACGCTCCATCCCGCGTACCCCGCCCAGCAGTTCACTCGCACGATTAGCCAGCACCTCATTCATATTCATGTTGCTTTGCGTACCGGAGCCGGTTTGCCAGATTGCCAGCGGAAACTCGTCCGGATGCTTGCCTGCCAGCACTTCATCCGCAGCCTGAATAATCACCTGCGCTTTTTCTGCGCTCAGAAGACCGAGATCGTTATTCACCTTCGCCGCCGCACGCTTGGTCAGCGCCAGCGCATGAATAAGCTCGACCGGCATTTTTTCCGTCGAGATGCGGAAATGTTCCAGCGAGCGCTGAGTCTGCGCGCCCCAAAGCCTATCGGCAGGCACATCGATTGCGCCCATAGAGTCTTTTTCACTGCGATGCGTTGTCATTACTTTCTCCTTGGATTCAAAGTGCGTAATAGCGACAAAGCTCACCTGCTTAAAGCGTAAAGTATGGGTCAGATTTATAAGTTCTTTTGGTGGTTCGTGCCGCTAAGCGGCATAAAAAAACCGCCCCGAAGGGCGGCTGAGCTTATTTCACGCAGCGGGCGCACTGCGAACTCTGGATCTGCTGGAAGAAGTCATTGCCCTTATCATCCACGAGGATAAACGCCGGGAAGTCTTCAACTTCAATTTTCCAGATAGCCTCCATCCCCAGCTCCGGCCAGGCCACGCACTCCAGACTACGGATGCTCTGCTGCGCCAGTACCGCCGCCGGACCGCCGATGCTGCCGAGGTAGAAACCGCCGTGCTTGTGACAGGCGTCGGTCACCTGCTGGCTGCGGTTACCTTTGGCTAACATGATTTTACTCGCTCCATGCGCCTGCAGCAGATCGACGTAGGAGTCCATACGGCCTGCGGTGGTCGGGCCAAGAGAACCGGAAGCGTAGCCGTCAGGGGTTTTCGCCGGGCCCGCGTAGTAGATCGGGTGGTCCTTGACGTACTGCGGCAATTCCTCGCCATTATCGATGAGCTCTTTCAGCCTGGCGTGGGCGATATCGCGCGCCACGATAATCGTACCGCTCAGCGACAGGCGGGTCGACACCGGATACTGCGACAGCAGCGCCAGAATATCGCTCATCGGCTGGTTCAGATTGACCTTAACCGCTTCTCCCTCGCCGGCCTGACGCAGATGCTCGGGAATATACTTGCCCGGATTGCTCTCCAGTTTCTCAATCCAGATCCCCTCGCGGTTGATCTTCGCTTTGATGTTGCGATCCGCGGAGCAGGAAACGCCCATGCCCACCGGACAGGAGGCGCCGTGGCGCGGCAGGCGGATGACGCGAATATCGTGGGCGAAATATTTACCGCCAAACTGCGCACCGAGGCCAAGGTTCTGCGCTTCCAGCAACAGCTCGTTTTCGAGCTGAATATCGCGGAAGGCCTGGCCGTGCTCGTTGCCCTCAGTCGGCAGACCATCGTAATACTTCGTTGAGGCCAGCTTAACGGTTTTCAGAGTAGACTCCGCCGACGTACCGCCAATCACAAAAGCAATATGGTACGGCGGGCAGGCCGCGGTCCCCAGCGTGCGCATCTTCTCGACGAGGTAATTTTTCAGCTTCGCCGGAGTAATTAACGCCTTGGTTTCCTGATACAGATAGGTTTTGTTGGCCGAGCCGCCGCCTTTGGCGATGCAGAGGAATTTGTACTCCTCGCCGTCGGTAGCGTAGAGGTCGATTTGCGCAGGCAGGTTAGTGCCGGTGTTGACCTCTTTATACATATCCAGCGGCGCGTTCTGCGAATAGCGCAGGTTATCCTGGATATAGGTGTTGTACACGCCCTGCGCCAGCGCGGCTTCATCGCCGCCGCCGGTCCACACGCGCTGACCTTTCTTGCCGGTGATAATTGCGGTACCGGTGTCCTGGCAGGTCGGCAGCACGCCTTTGGCGGCAATATCCGAGTTGCGCAAGAACTGTAGCGCCACGTATTTATCGTTGTCGCTGGCTTCCGGGTCGTTGAGAATATCGGCGACCTGCTGCTGGTGCGCCGGGCGAAGCATAAAGGAGGCGTCGTGGAAAGCGTGCTGTGCCAGTAAAGTTAGCGCCTGAGGTTCAACTTTCAGAACTTCCTGGCCGGCGAATTCGGCGACGGAGACGTAATCACTGCTGAGGAGGTAATACTCGGTATCGTCCTTTTTCAGTGGAAAAGGATCCTGATATACAAAGGGTTTATTCGACATTGTGCTCTCACTTACTGCTTGGCTGATTATATTTCAGGCAGACACTCCATTTGCCCGTAGAAAAGCGAGTCGATCGATTCTACACAATTTTTTAACAAAAACTGAGACAAGGACGACTTTTTCTTCGCACCGGTTGCTTCTCGGGCGTTTGCTGGTTTAATAGTGCCATTACTATCAAGTGGAAACAGGGATTGAGAATGCAAAAACTCATCAACTCAGTGCAAAATTACGCCTGGGGAAGTCATACCGCCTTAACCGAACTTTATGGCATTGCTAACCCAAACAACCTGCCGATGGCGGAGCTGTGGATGGGCGCGCATCCGAAGAGCAGCTCGCAAATTCTCGATGACGCCGGAACGCCGCGTTCTCTGCGCGATGCAATCGACAGCGATAAAACGACCCTGCTTGGCGCCAAAGTTGCCGAGCGTTTTGGTGAACTGCCGTTCCTGTTTAAAGTGCTGTGCGCCGCCCAGCCGCTCTCTATTCAGGTTCACCCGAACAAACGGGCCTCGGAAATCGGGTTTGCCAAAGAGAATGCCGCCGGGATCCCGCTTGATGCCGCCGAACGTAACTATAAAGATCCGAACCACAAGCCGGAGCTGGTTTTCGCGTTAACGCCGTTCCTTGCCATGAACGCCTTCCGCGAGTTTTCCGAAATCGTGAAGCTGCTGCAACCGGTAGCTGAAGCACATCCGGCAATAGCGCAGTTCCTGGCGCAGCCTGACGCCGCCCATCTGAGCCAGCTGTTTGCCAGCCTGCTGAACATGAAAGGCGACGAAAAAGCGCACGCCCTGAGCGTACTGCAGAGAGCGCTGGACAGCGAGCAGGGAGAACCGTGGCAGACTATCCGCCTGATCGCCGAGTTCTATCCGGACGATAGCGGCCTTTTCTCTCCGCTACTGCTCAACGTGGTCAAGCTGAATCCCGGCGAGGCGATGTTCCTGTTTGCGGAAACGCCGCACGCCTACCTGCAGGGCGTGGCGCTGGAGGTGATGGCCAACTCCGACAACGTCCTGCGCGCGGGATTGACGCCGAAGTACATCGATATTCCGGAGCTGGTGGCAAACGTCAAATTTGAACCCAAACCCGCTGGCGAACTCCTGACCCAGCCGGTCATTCACGGCGCGGAGCTGGACTTCCCCATCCCGGTTGACGATTTTGCTTTCTCACTGCACGACCTTTCAGCGCAGGCGTCCACCATCGCCCAGGATAGCGCGGCGATCCTATTCTGCGTCGAGGGTGAAGCGACGATCGTGAAAGGCGAACAGCGCCTGACGCTGAAGCCGGGCGAGTCGGCTTTCGTGGCGCACAACGAATCACCGGTACAGGTCAGCGGCAGCGGTCGCGTGGCGCGCGTATTTAATAAGGTCCAGTAAGTTACTGAACTTTTTAGCCACAGTTGCTAGACTTTCACTCATCACGACAACACAACCAGGCGGCCCAATCCGCCTGGTTTCATTTATGGACAAATGCTATGAAAAAATCGCTGGTCGCAGCAGGAGTTATCATCGCGCTGGGCGTCGTCTGGACGGGCGGCGCGTGGTACACAGGGAAGCAGCTGGAAAGCCGCATTGCCGATATGGTGCAGCAGGCGAATGCTCAGCTGCAAAGCAGCGCGCCGCAGGCTGGCGTAGAGCTCACCTATCAGGACTATCAGCGCGGCCTGTTCAGCAGCCGTTTACAACTGGTCCTGAAACCCATCGCCGGCAAAGCGCCCCGCTGGCTGGCCGCCGGACAGTCGCTGGTGTTTGACGAAGTTGTCGATCACGGCCCCTTCCCGCTGGCTTCACTGAAATCCTTTAACCTCGCCCCGGCGATGGCATCCGTCAAAACCACCTTAGTGAACAACGAGGCCAGCAAGTCGCTGTTTGACATTGCAAAAGGCGAAACGCCGTTTACTATCGATACCCGCATCGCCTACAGCGGCGACAACCAGTCCGCTATCGCGCTGAAACCGCTTGATTACGCGAAAGACGACGAGAAAGTCACTTTTAGCGGCGGTCAGTTCCAGCTTAACGCCGATCGAGAGGGAAAAACCCTCAGCCTGAGCGGCGAAGCGGGCAGCGGGCAAATTAACGCGGTCAACGAATACAATCAGAAGGTACAGCTCACCTTTAATAATCTGAAAACCGACGGTTCCACCGAAATGGCCAGCTTCAACGAGCGTATTGGCAAGCAGGCCATCTCGCTGGAAAAACTGGCGATTGGCGTTGAAGGAAAAGAGCTGGCGCTGTTTGAAGGGATGAAAATCGACGGCAACTCTTCGCTGACCGCCGACGGCAAAGGGATTAACAGCCAGCTGGACTACACCGTCAACAGCCTGAAGCTGCAAAATCAGGATATCGGTAGCGGCAGGCTGACCCTGAAGCTGGACAATATTGATGGTGAAGCTTTCCATCAGTTCAGCCAGAAGTACAATGCCGACGCCCAGGCGCTGATGGCGGACCCTCAGCTGGCGCAGAATCCTGAGCTGTACCAGCAGGCGCTAACGCAAACCTTCTTTAGCTCACTGCCGATGATGCTGAAAGGCAGCCCGTCCCTGACCATTTCTCCGCTGAGCTGGCGCAACGCGAAGGGCGAAACCACCCTGAATCTATCGATTCTGCTCAAAGATCCGTCGCTGACTACCACTCCGCCGCAGACGCTGGCCGAGGAAGTGGATCGTAGCGTCAAATCTCTCGACGGCAAGCTGGTGATCCCGGTCGATATGGCGACGGCGTTTATGACTCAGATTGCCGGGCTGGAAGGCTATCAGCCCGCCGACGCCGCTAAGCTTGCAGAGCAGCAGGTGAAAGGCCTGGCGGCGATGGGACAGATGTTCCGTATTACCACTATGGAAGATAACGCCATCACCTCCAGCCTGCAGTATGCTGACGGCCAGGTGACGCTGAACGGGCAGAAAATGCCGCTGGATGAGTTTGCCGGGATGTTCGGTTTAGCGCTTCCCAACGCCGTCGCCCCCGCGGACCCGCGGGAGACCCTGCCGCAAGAAGTGGTACCGCCAGTCGCGCCGCAGCAATAAATGACATATAGCCCCTCACCAGGGGCTATTTACGCGTAATCAGCCGAGGAGAGATGATCTGGTTTCGCGCCGCTCCCTGCCCCTCTTCCATACGCCGTAAAATACACTCCGCCAGGCTTTGCCCCATCTCCCGGGCGGGAGTCGTAACCCAGGTCAGCGGCAGATCATCCAGCGCCTCCTCGGGTAATTCCGCAAATGCCGCCAGCGCGACCCGCTGTTCGAAATAGCTTTCAACGCCATCCTCTCCGCTCTGTCGCCCGGCGCGCATCAGGCCAAACCACGCCCCGGTCGCGATCACGCTGTTATAACAGAGCACGGCGCTAATGGTCGGGTTTTGCCGCAGCAGGGCCGTCATCGCCTCCGCCGCCTGCTTCTGGCTTGAGCCGCACTCCACCACCCACTCGCTATGAAACGGCAGGCCATATTTCAGCAGGGGGGCGCAGTAGCCGCCAACCCGTTCGGCGCGCGTCAGGGATGAACTTTGCCCTCCCAGCCAGGCAATGCGCTGATGACCGCGGCGGATCAGGTGCTCGGTGACAATTTGCGCCGCCTGCATATTATCCGGGCGGATCAGGTCCACATCGTCGAGATAGCTGGCGCGGGAGGCGAAGACCAGCGGCATTCCGGCTTCCGCCGCGCGATCGCGCAGTTCGCCCCCCCGATCGATGGCGCCGGCAATCACTACGCCATCGACCCCCTGTGAAACCAGGGTATCAAAACGCTGGAGCATTTTTTCTCCGCTGTGCCCGCCCTGGGTGAGGAAGACCATTCTGCCCTGCGACTCAAGCGCATCGGTCAATCCGGCGGTCATCTCCGCGTAGAAAGGCTTCGACAAGTCGCTGACGATCAGGCCAATCACCCCGCTCTGGCCGCCGCGCAGGGACGCCGCCTGGCGGTTACGCACAAAGCCCAGCTGTTCAATGGCGTGATTGACGCGCTCGCCGGTTGCCGACGAAATACGCCCCTTGCCGCTCAGTACCAGCGAGACGGTACTGACGGATACCCCCGCCGCCTGCGCGACATCATTAATGGTAATTTTTTTCGCGATAGCCATAACTGCAGGCCGACTCCCTTTGGCTGTCGATAAAACGTTTTATCAGGATGCCCTCTTTATAAACTTTATTATCGCTGGAATATGTGATTTTTATCGCACTAAAGTTTGGTAAAACGTTTTATCTTTTCGTGGCGTTGCATCCTACCGATAACTTTTAGAACCAGGATTCATGTTATGACGGCGAAAACAGCAAACAAAATTACCTTGTGGGAGTTTTTCCAGCAGCTCGGGAAAACCTTCATGTTACCCGTAGCATTACTCTCCTTTTGCGGGATCATGCTGGGGATCGGCAGCTCTCTGAGCAGCCATGATGTCCTGACGCTTCTGCCGTGGCTGGACGTGCCGCTGCTGCAGGCCGTTTTCGTCTGGATGGGCAAAGTCGGCTCCTTTGCCTTCAGCTTTCTGCCGGTGATGTTTTGTATCGCCATTCCACTGGGTCTGGCGCGAGAAAACAAAGGCGTCGCCGCGTTTGCCGGTTTTGTCGGCTACGCGGTAATGAACCTGGCGGTAAACTTCTGGCTGACGGCCAAAGGTATTCTGCCGACCACCGATGCCGCCATCCTCAAAGCCAATAACATCCAGAACATTATCGGTATTCAATCGATCGACACCGGGATCCTCGGCGCGGTGATCGCCGGGATCATCGTCTGGATGCTGCACGAACGTTTCCATAACATCCGCCTGCCCGACGCGCTGGCCTTTTTTGGCGGTACCCGCTTTGTGCCCATTATTACGACCGTGGTTCTCGGCCTGGTCGGTCTGGTGATCCCGCTAATATGGCCCGTTTTCGCCATGGGGATTAACGCACTCGGCCAGGTCATCAATAGCGCAGGTGATTTCGGACCGATGATCTTCGGCACCGGTGAACGCCTGCTGCTGCCTTTTGGCCTGCACCATATTCTGGTGGCGCTGATCCGCTTTACCGAAGCGGGCGGCACCCTGGACGTTTGCGGTCATAGCGTCAGCGGCGCGCTGACGATTTTCCAGGCCCAGCTAAGCTGCCCGACCAGCCACGGCTTCGCCGAAAGCGCGACCCGCTTCCTGTCACAGGGTAAAATGCCGGCATTCCTCGGCGGCCTGCCGGGCGCAGCGCTGGCGATGTATCACTGCGCGCGTCCGGAAAATCGCCATAAGATTAAAGGCCTGCTGATTTCCGGCGTTATCGCCTGCGTGGTAGGCGGCACCACCGAACCGCTGGAATTCCTGTTCCTGTTCGTCGCGCCGGTTCTCTACGTTATCCATGCGTTACTGACCGGCCTGGGCTTTACCGTAATGGCGATCCTCGGCGTGACAATCGGCAACACCGACGGCAACGTTATCGACTTTGTGGTATTCGGCATTCTGCATGGTCTGTCCACCAAGTGGTACATGGTACCGGTGGTTGCGGCCATCTGGTTTGCGGTTTACTACGGTATCTTCCGTTTCGCAATCTCCCGCTTTAACCTGAAAACGCCGGGACGCGATATTGAAACAACGAGCGCATTTGAGAAGGCTGTCACCGGCGTGACCGGCAAATCAGGGTATAACGTTCCAGCGATTCTGGCCGCGCTCGGCGGCGCGGAAAATATCGTTTCGCTCGATAACTGCATTACCCGCCTGCGTCTGTCGGTTAACGATATGAGCAAAGTCGACAGCGCCGCGCTGAAAGCGAATCGCGCCATCGGCGTGGTTCAGCTCAACCAGCATAACCTGCAGGTAGTGATTGGCCCGCAGGTGCAGTCGGTAAAAGATGAAATGGCTGTCCTGATGAATACCGTCGAGGCATAAGCTCCGCCCCCGCCTTGCGGCAGGGGGCCAGGATTAAGGAAGTTGCGATGTTTGATTTTTCAAAGCAGATCGACCGTCACGGTACCTGGTGCACGCAGTGGGATTACGTCGCCGACCGTTTTGGCGCAGCCGACCTGCTGCCCTTTACGATCTCCGACATGGATTTCGCCACCGCCCCCTGTATTCTTGATGCCGTCAGCAAACGTCTGGGGCACGGTGTTTTTGGCTACAGCCGGTGGAAAAATGATGAATTCCTCGGCGCGGTGAGCCACTGGTTCGCCAGCCGTTTTCATAGCCCAATCAACCGCGAAGCGATTGTTTACGGGCCATCGGTGATCTATATGGTCGCGGAGATGATTCGTCAGTGGTCGGCAGTGGGCGACGGCATCGTGGTACACACTCCGGCCTACGATGCCTTTTATAAAACCATTGAAGGCAACCAGCGGCGCGTCGCGGCCGTGCCGCTCTCTCTCGACAACCATCACTGGCGCTGCGATATGGCGGCCCAGGGGGGGGGAACGGGACACCCGGGGCGGATCGTCAA
>OAWN01000346.1_pt1 | contig 15428 bp, 15 predicted proteins | sample 1476801 | NCBI WGS metagenome assembly OAWN01 (sample SAMEA2580214, study PRJEB22360) | human gut metagenome | biome: human gut; feature: human-associated habitat; material: faeces | place: Denmark | collected 2008/2010 | reverse complement strand
CCCAGCTCCCAGGCGGTCAGGCGTCCGCCCTGCAACAGAGGGCGCGTTTCATCCACCCAGACATTTGCCACTTTCCCCTGCTGATGCGCCAGCACAATCACTCCCAGCGCGGTGCCGACGCCCGCCGTCGCCAGGCCGCCGGTATTGCAGTGGGTCAACAGGCGGCTACCCGGCGTCACCAGCGCGCTGCCCGCCTCGGCGATGCTGGCGCAAAGCTGTTTATCCTCGGCGATCAGGCGCAGCGCTTCCGCTTCCAGCGCCTGCGGATAGTGCTCCTTCGCCAGCGCCAGCTTCATGCGATCCAGATTATTCATCAGGTTCACCGCCGTTGGACGCGCGGCGCGCAGCGTCTCCAGCGCCTCAGATAGCGCATCGCGGGTCAGACCGCGCCGCGCCAGCAGCGCCAGCAGCAGGCTGGCGGACAGGCCAATCAACGGCGCGCCGCGTACCCGCAGGGCGTGAATATGGTCCACCAACAATTCGACGTTATCCGCCGCCAGCCAGCGTTTTTCCTGCGGTAAGGCCTGCTGGTCAAGAATAAAGAGCTGATTTTCGCTTACCCGCAGGCTGGTGGTCTGTAGTGTCTGCATTTAGTTAAATCCCTGTTGCGTTGTTGTATCACATTGTGTCAGGATGAAATCCAGAAGTATAGACGTCTGAACGGCTTAATCAGAATTTTGAGGATCGAGGCAATGTCGCAATACCATACTTTCACGGCCAGCGATGCGGTGGCTTACGCCCAACAATTTGGCGGTATCGATAATCCGACAGAACTGGTGTCCGCGCAGGAAGTGGGCGATGGCAACCTCAACCTGGTGTTTAAAATTTTTGATACCGAGGGCGTGAGCCGGATTATCGTTAAGCAGGCGCTGCCCTACGTGCGCTGCGTAGGAGAGTCCTGGCCGCTGACCCTTGACCGCGCGCGCCTTGAGGCGCAAACCCTGATGGCTCACCATCAGCACTGCCCGCAGCACACGGTGCGGATTGTGCATTTCGATCCCGAGCTGGCGGTGATGGTGATGGAAGATCTTTCCGATCACCGCATCTGGCGCGGTGAGCTGATTAACAACGTTTACTACCCGCGCGCCGCCAGCCAGCTGGGGGAATACCTGGCCCAGGCGCTGTTCCACACCAGCGACTTTTATCTGCATCCTCACGAGAAAAAGGCCCAGGTGGCGCAATTTATCAACCCCGAGATGTGCGAAATCACCGAGGATCTGTTCTTTAACGATCCGTATCAGGTTCATGAGCGCAACAGCTATCCAACCGCGCTGGAAACCGACGTCGCCGCCCTGCGAGAAGATGCCCAGCTGAAGCTGGCGGTGGCCGCGCTCAAGCACCGGTTCTTCTCCCATGCCGAAGCGTTACTGCATGGCGATATTCATAGCGGCTCAATTTTCGTCGCCGAAGGCAGCTTTAAGGCCATCGACGCCGAGTTCGGTTTTTTCGGCCCGATTGGCTTCGATATCGGTACCGCCATCGGCAACCTGTTGCTCAACTACTGCGGCCTGCCGGGGCATCTGGGCATTCGCGATGCCGCCGCCGCTCGCGAACAGCGCCTCAACGATATACAGCAGTTCTGGACCACCTTTGCCGAGCGTTTCCAGGCGCTGGCGGCGGAGAAATCCCGCGACGTGGCGCTGGCCTGGCCCGGCTATGCCTCCGCGTTTCTGAAAAAAGTGTGGGCCGACGCGGTCGGCTTCTGCGGCACCGAGCTGATTCGCCGCAGCGTCGGGCTATCGCACGTGGCGGATATCGACGCTATCCCGGACGAAGCCATGCGTCATGAATGCCTGCGCCACGCCATCACCCTGGGTAAAGCGCTGATTGTGATTGCCGATCGCATCGACAGCGTGGATGAGCTGATTGCGCGAATTCGCCAGTACGGTTGAATCTCCGTCCAGCCTTTCCCGGCTCGCGCTGCGCTTAGCCGGGCTACGAGTGCACCGCCGTCTGTGGGCCGGTAGCCCGGACAGGCGCGTCAGGCGCCGCCTCCGGGTATTGGCCTCTTTCCCCGGAGGCGATGCTTCGCATCTGTCCGGGCTACGGGGGCACCACCGTCTGTAGCCCGGTTAAGGCGTTTGCGCCGCGACCCGGGAAGGCAACAACCCACCATCCCCTACCCCAGATACTCAATCACCGACAGCCCGCCGTTATAGTCGGTGCTGTAGATTATTCCCTGAGCGTCGACGAACACATCGCAGGACTGGATCACCCGCGGACGACCGGGGCGGGGATCCATCATTTTCGCCGGCGCGGCGGGCACCAGCGCCCCGGTTTCCACCGGCCGATAAGGGTTGGAAATATCGTAAGCGCGAACGCCCGCGTTCTGATAAGTGGCGAAAATCAGCGTTGAGCTGACAAAGCTGCCGGGGCGATTCTCATGCAGGTTATGTGGACCGAAGTGCGCACCTTTCGCCACGTAATCAGCTTCATCCGGCTGCGGGAAAGTGGCGATACTCACCGGATTTGTCGGCTCGCGAATGTCGAACAGCCAGATCAGCTTCTCCCCATCCTGCTGGTTATCCAGTACCGCCTCATCAAGCACCACCAGCAGATCCCGGTCCGGGAGCGGCAGCGCGGTGTGGGTACCGCCGCCAAACGGCGGGCTCCAGTTACGGTGGCTGATTAGCTTCGGCTGAGAGCGATCCTGCACATCGAGCAGGGTCAGGCCGCCGTCGCGCCAGCTGCCGTAGGCGGTGTCGCCGGCGATAATCGCGTGATGCAGGGCATAGCGCTTACCTTCCGGCCACTGCGCGGTCTCCCCCGCCGCCTGGTTCATCCCCGGCAGCCACCAGCGCCCGGCAACTTCCGGCTTACGCGGATCGGCCAGGTCGATAGTCAGGAAAATATAGTCGCTAAAGCCGTCAATCAGCGCGGAAACGTAGGCCCAGCGCCCGCCGACGTACCAGATTCGGTGAATACCGATGCCGTTAAGCGACAGAAAGGCGATCTCTTGCGGTTTATCCGGGGTGGAGATATCAAAAATCCGCAGCCCGGCGCTCCAGCCCTTCTCCCGTACGTCGCTAACCGTCTCGCCCACCGAACGGGTGTAATAAACCTTCTCGTCGGCGAAGCGGGCATCGGCGAACAGATCCCGGGCGTTGATCACCAGCAGCAGATCGTCGTGCGCCTGTAAATGGACGTTCCAGGTACCGGGTGGCGCGGCGATGTAATTGACCGTTCGCGGATTTTTCGCGTCACGTACGTCCACTACGGAAAAGCCCTGCGATACCATATGGCCAATATAGGCATAACCCCGATGTACCATCAGCTGGACGCCGTCCGGGCGTCCTCCCTGATCGCTATGTCCAATCAGCCGCATATTGCGGCTGTATTCCGGGCGCGGTAATTCAGCCACATAACCTCCTGTTGCCGGGCAGCGCTGGTTCCCCTCTACCGCTGGCAGAGGATACCTGACAGCCGCCGGACGCTATTATTTGTTTTTCGCTTCGAGAGTGGCAAACCACGGGGCGATAAAGTCTTCAGTCTGGCCCCAGCCTGGAATAATTTTACCCAGCGAAGCGACGTTGACCGCTCCCGGCTGCGCCGCCAGCAGCGCCTGCGGAATCGCCGCCGCTTTAAAGTCGTAGGTTGCAGGGGTTGGTTCGCCGGCAATCTTATTGGCGATCAGACGCACGTTAGTGGCGCCGATAAGCTTCGGATCCACCGCTACGCTCACCTTCCACGGACTGCCGGATTCGCGCATCAGCTGCAGATCCTGGTTAGAAATATCGATGCTGTAGAGTTTGATCTCGCTGCGACCGTTCTCTTTCAGCGCTTTATAAGCGCCCTGGCTGAACGCGTCCCAGGTTCCCCAGATAGCATCAATTTTACCTTTCGGGTATTTCGCTAAGATCGCGCCAACCTTGTTGGCCGTATCGCCCTGCACATCGGATGAGACGGCGCCGATCGATTCCAGCTCTTTGATACCGGGATTTTGTTTAAGCAGCGTCTGGTAGGCCGCCTGGCGACGCTCCATCGGCGGGAACCCCGCGACCCACAGTTTGACGATATTGGCTTTGCCGTTGAAATCTTTCACCAGCTGGCCAAAGGAGAGCTCGGTCAGGGAAGCGTCATCCTGCTGGGTGACGGTGACGCCCGGGATCTGGCCGTTTACCGCGGTATCGAAGACCGAGACTTTGATCCCGGCGTCCACCGCTTTTTTCACCAGCGCAGTGGCGTAGGGATCGCGCCCCTGAGAAAGGATAATGCCGTCGTATTTCTGGCTAATCGCCTGGTTAACGAAGTCCTGGAATTTGGCGTCATCACCGTTGCTGAGGAAGGTACTGATTTTAAAGCCGAGCTTTTTGCCCTCCTGGACCGCTCCGGAGACAAACTGGGTGGTGTTATCGTCGGAGCCCAGGTTGCGGATCACCGCAATGCGAATCGGCCCGCTATGGTCGGCGATCGCTGTCGGAAGCGGCGCCGGGGTTTCAGCAAAAGCTGCCGTCGCGTTAAACAATCCCAGCGCGATGAGTGAAAGCGTTATCTTTTTCATAGTGTTTACCCTGTAAAATTTTAGGTACGGCGCTGAAAATAGGTCAGTGCGAGCGCGCCAGCCAGCACCAGCCCTTTAATAATGTCCATCGCGTAATAGGGCACCGAGAGCATCACCAGGCCGTTGGAGAGCACGCCTAAAATGACCGCCCCCACCAGCGTACCGAGCGCGTTCGGCTTACCGGAACCGGCCAGCGAGAGGCCAATCCACGCCGCCGCCACCGCATCCATCAGATAGCCGCCGCCGGCGTTCACCTGCGATGAGCCGATGCGCGACGCCAGCAGAATGCCGCCGAGCCCCGCCAGCAGGGAGGCGATCACGTAAGCGGCGACTTTGTATCGAGTGATCCGCAGACCCGAGAGGCGCGCCGCTTCCGGATTGCCGCCGATGGCGTACATCCGCCGGCCGTGAGTGGTCAAGGAGAGCGCCAGCTGGGCGACAACGGTCACCACCAGCATAATGATGACTATCGTCGGCACCTGTCCGAGCGAACCAAACGCCGCCGGAATCGCGCCTTCCGCCATATCGCCGCTCGGCAGCACCATATTTTCGGTCGGCGGCATCCCCGCAGCCCCTTTTTTTCGGTGACCCCCCCGCCGTAGCTGTAAGTCATCGCCACGCCCTGAATCACGAACAGGCTGGCAAGCGTCGCCAGCATGTCGGGTATACGCAGGATCACGATCAGAAACGCGTTGAACAGCCCCACTAAGGTACAGAGCGCGAGGGTGACAAGAATTGCCTCGGTGGTGCCGAAGCCGTGCCAGACAAACAGCGAAATCACCAGCGCATTGGCCAGCGAGGCGGTGGAGCCTACGGACAAATCGAAGCCGCCGATGGTCAGGGATATCGATACGCCGATAGCGATCACCGTCACGATGGCGATAGATCGCAGGATATTGATGATGTTAAACGGGTCGAGGAAGTTGTCCGATGCCAGACCAAAAACGGCGATCAGCAGGACGACGGTCAGCAACATGCCCCATTTGTAGAGAAAATCGAAAAATCGCTGACGGCCAGAAACCGCCGCGTTAACTGCCAGGGCTTTACTCACGCTGAAGCTCCTCCGGTGGAGTAATAAAGAATGTTTTCTTCCCGGGCCTCCGCGCCCGCAATTTCCGCCACGATGCGTCCGTCCCACAGCACGCAGATACGATCGCACAGGCCGACCAGCTCGGCGAATTCGCCCGAGGCGTAAATCACCCCTTTGCCTTCCCGCGCCAGGCCGTCGATCACATTGAATAAATCCGTTTTGGCTTTGACGTCGACCCCTTTGGTCGGCTCATCGAAAATCAGGACGTTGGCGTTGCCGCGCAGCCATTTGCCAATCGCTACCTTTTGCTGATTACCGCCGGAGAGCCGGCGCAGGCTCTGCGCCGGGCCTGAAGTCCGAATGCCTACGCGGGCAATCACCTCTTCCGCCCAGCGCCAGGCCTGACGATGACCAAACAGGCTCCAGCGGGAGAAGCTGCTATCGGCGCTGACCGCCAGATTCATCGCCACCGGCTCCTCGATAAAAATGCCCTCCTTGCGCCGCTCTTCCGGCACCAGCGCCAGGCCGCGCGCTACCGAGTCCGCCGGGTCGCGCGGTCGCCACGGCTGGCTATTCAGTTCGCCGCGCGTCAAACGACTTTTGCTGGCGCCAAACAGCGCCTTGCACAGTTCGGTTTTGCCGGAGCCTGCCAGTCCGGCGATCCCCAGAATCTCTCCCTTACGCAAACGCAGGGAGATATCCTGCAATAACCCTTCGTCGTGCAGCCCTTCCACCTGTAGCAGCACTTCATCGCTATGGGGCGGCCGCTTCGGCGGGAAGATATCGCTCAGCTCATGACCGAGCATTCTCTCGACGATCTGTTCGCCGCTGAGATCGGCCATCGGCCCGCTCTCAATCAGTCGGCCGTCGCGCAGCACCGTCAGGGTGTCGCAAACGGCTTTTAATTCATGAATGCGGTGCGAGATAAACACAATGCCAAGGCCCTGCTGTTGCAGGCGGCGAACCACCGCAAACAGGCGCTCGCTTTCGTTTTGGTCCAGCGGCGCGGTTGGCTCATCGAGGATAAGAAAGCGGCAGTGATGCGACAGGGCGCGAGCCAGCAGGATTTGCTGTTTTTCCGCCAGCGTGCAGCTGTCGATGGAGCGGCGCACGTCGAGGCTGACGTCAAGCCAACGCCTCGCGCGCCAGCTGGCGCAGCCGTCCCCAGCGGAAGGCGAGCCCCGGTTCCGCCAGCCTGTCGAGCATGATGTTTTCCGCGATGCTCAGGCCCGGAACCAGCGCCACGTCTACCTCCTGCTGCACCAGATGAATCCCCAGCTGTTTAGCATCGCGCGGCGAGCGAATGCTCACCGGCTGGTTGTTAATCACCACCTCGCCTTCGTAATGGGCGTGGGTGCCGCACAGCACCGCCATTAGCGTGGACTTGCCTGCGCCGTTAGCGCCGGTCAGCGCATGCACCGAGCCCCCTTGCAGGGTAAAAGCCACGTTGCTGAGCGCCCGAAAGCCGGAAAAGGCCAGGCTAATATTTTGCATCTCAAGGCGATTGCCGGTCATCCCCTGCACCCTGTCGATTAATCTTCTGATTTAACGAATTTTTCATAGCTGCCCTTGACTGACAAATGCATAAAAGGCATAAGATAAAGCGAAATAATATTAGCCATCTGGATGTCCAGACATAACATCGGGTTAGCGAAACAGAACAAGGACAGCATGAATGAGTCATAGCGATATCCGCGTGGTCCCCGGCCCCGCCAACTACTATTCCCATCCCGGCAGCCTTGCGCGGCTGCAGGATTTTTATAGCGAAGAACAGCTTTCACGCGCGGTGTGGGTTTACGGCGAGCGGGCTATCGCAGGCGCCCAGGCTTTTCTGCCGGCAGCGTTTAACGCTCCCGGAGCCAAAAAAATCCTCTTTAAAGGCCACTGTAGCGAAAGCGATGTCAGCGAGCTGGCCCGCGCGTCCGGCGACGATCGGTCGGTGGTGATTGGCGTAGGCGGCGGCGCGCTGCTGGATACCGCGAAGGCGCTGGCCCGGCGCCTCGGCCTGCCGGTGGTGGCTATCCCCACCATCGCCGCCACCTGCGCGGCCTGGACGCCGCTGTCGGTGTGGTATAACGATGCCGGTCAGGCGCTGCAGTTTGAAATCTTCGACGATGCCAACTTTCTGGTGCTGGTGGAGCCGCGCATTATTCTTAACGCGCCGGCGGAATATCTGCTGGCGGGCATCGGCGATACGCTGGCGAAATGGTATGAAGCGGTAGTGCTGGCTCCGCAGCCGGAGACGCTGCCGCTCACCGTGCGCCTTGGCATCAACGGCGCGCTGGCCATCCGCGATGTACTGCTGGAAAGCAGCGAAACCGCGCTGGCCGACCAGCAACGCGGCGAGCTAACCCAGGCTTTCCGCGACGTCGTGGATGCGATCGTCGCCGGCGGCGGTATGGTCGGCGGGCTCGGCGAGCGCTATACCCGCGTCGCCGCCGCCCATGCGGTGCATAACGGGCTGACGGTGCTGCCGCAGACCGAGAAGTATCTTCACGGGACCAAAGTCGCCTACGGTATTCTGGTCCAGAGCGCCCTGCTCGGCCAGGACGACGTGCTGGCACAGCTGGTGCAGGCGTATCAGCGCTTTAATCTGCCAACCACCCTGGCGGCGCTGGAGGTGGATATCAATAACCGCGAACAGCTGGATAAGGTGATTGCCCATACCCTGCGCCCGGTGGAGTCTATCCATTTTCTGCCGGTTGAACTGAACGCCGAAACCCTGCGCGCGGCGTTTGAGAAGGTCGAACGTTTCGCCGGTTAATCCCCGTTTTATTCGCCTCTGCCGCCCGGCGGAGGCGCTTTCGAGCCGCCTCGCAAAGCCGATGTTTCTGCCTTCGCCAGATGACGATTCTGCGTTAGGGTACCCTCATAAGAAAATAACAAACTTATCTTATAAACTTATTATTTCCTTATGTTCAACTGAGGTGTACAGTGGAGGTACATAGCATGCTCATCTGGTCAAAAGTGGCAAAAAAGGAACTGGCAAATATCGATTATCGCTATCAGCAGAGAATCAAAAGCAGGCTAGCGGATTTAGGTGACCGTACGGCTCCTCGGCCCGATGTCAGAAAGTTATCTAAACCAGAGAATCATTACCGTCTTCGGGTAGGGGATTATCGGATCATTTTCACACGTCAGGGGCTGACGCTGAACGACCTGTTTATCGTATCCGTTAAGCGCAGAACCTCAACAACCTATTTGCATGAGGAGAATATGCCATATGGCTGTTCAGATAATTAAGGATGATGAAGGGAAAGCGCAGTACGCGGTGATCCCCTACGACGAATACTTCCAGATGTGTTTGCAGCTAGCCGAGCTGGATGATGAAACGGAAGCCGATCTTGAAGATATTCCGGTAGAACACGATATCTACGACAACGTGATGCTGCCGGGTGACGTCTGCGACATCATGGATAAAGAGAAAGTCAGCCTGCAGGCGGCCTGGCGCATTCTGCGCGGCCTGTCGCAGCAGGAGGTGGCCAATAAGCTCGGGATTAGCCAGTCTGCGGTTTCCCAGCTAGAAGCTATCGACTCCCGCCCGCAAAAGCGCACTCGCGAAAAGCTGGCGGCCATTTACGGTTGTACGCAGGAGCAGATCAGCCTGTATCTGCCGAAAGAGGGTTAACAGCACTTCGCGCCGCCTTTACCGCCGTAGCGTGCGTCCTGACGTTCGCGGAAAAACTCTTCATAGGTCATCGGCGTTTGCTCGGGGTGGGTCACGCGGATGTGCTCCACGTAGTTGTCGTAATCCGGGACGCCGATCATCATCTTCGCCGCCTGGCCCAGATATTTTCCTGCTTTCGAAAGGGTATCAAACATTTCCAACTCCGCTAACCGCCCTCCTTCTCATGAAGGAGGGCAATAAAATGACGCTTTAATGGGCGCGTTTCGCCTGAGTGACCAGGCTTTCAGCATCAGCTGGCATCGCCTGGTAAGGGGTCTCTTTCGCCGTCGGTTTGTCCTCTTTCAACGCCGCCAGCGCGGTCTTAATTGAGAACAGCGCCAGAACCACCACCACCACCATGAAGAAGATGGTCAGCCCGGCATCCAGACGGTTGTTAAACACCAGTTGCGCCAGCTGCGACTCGGTGTACTGCGGCGGAATATTGCCGCTGTCAATCATCGCCTGGAACTTGTTGGCAATCGCCAGGAAGCCCACTTTGGTATCGGTGCTGAACGACTTCTGCCAGCCCGCGGTCAGGGTACAGATCAGCAGCCAGGAGGTTGGCAGCAGTGCGACCCAGGCATAACGCTGGCGCTTCATCTTAAACAGTACCACCGCGCAGAGCATCAGCGCCATCCCTGCCAGCATCTGGTTGGCAATACCAAACAGCGGCCAGAGGGTGTTGATGCCGCCAAGCGGGTCAACTACGCCCTGATGCAGGAAGTAGCCCCAGGCCAGCACGCACAGCGCGGTCGCAAGAAGGTTCGCCGGCAGGGAGCTGGTTTGCTTGAGCCCCGGGCTGATCACCCCAAGCAGATCCTGCAACATAAAGCGCGCCGCCCGCGTGCCGGCATCCACCGCGGTCAGGATAAACAGCGCCTCAAACAGAATCGCGAAGTGGTACCAGAAAGAGACGTCCATCAGGCCGCCCAGCGAACCGTGGAGGATATAGGCCATGCCCACCGCCAGCGTCGGCGCGCCGCCCGCGCGTGAAATAATCGATTGTTCCCCTACCTCGTTGGCGATCTGATTGAGCGTATCCGGGGTGACGGTAAAGCCCCAGCTACTCACCCCCTGCGCCGCCGACGCCACCACATCGGTCACGCCCGCCGGAGCCAGCACCGCCATTGGGCTGTTCATCGCGAAGTAGACGCCCGGGTCGATAATACAGGCCGCCACCAGCGCCATGATCGCTACGAAGGACTCCATCAGCATGCCGCCGTAGCCGATAAAACACGCCTGGCCTTCGTTGGCCAGCATTTTCGGGGTGGTGCCGGAAGCGATCAGGGCATGGAAGCCGGAAACCGCGCCGCAGGCGATGGTGATAAACAGGAACGGGAACAGGCTGCCGCTCCATACCGGCCCGGTGCCATCGATAAATTTGGTCAGCGCCGGCATCGTCAGCGTCGGACGCATGATCAGGATCCCAATCGCCAGACCGACGATGGTGCCGATTTTCAGGAAGGTAGAGAGGTAGTCGCGAGGCGCCAGCAGCAGCCAGACCGGCAGTACGGCGGCGATAAACCCGTAGCCCACCAGAATCCAGGTAAGCTGTACGCCGGTGTAATCAAACCACGGCGCCCAGGTCGGGCTTTCCGCCACCCAGCCGCCGGAGATGATGGCGAACACCAGCATCACCAGACCAATCACCGACACTTCGCCAATGCGCCCGGGGCGCAGATAGCGAATATAAATGCCCATGAATATCGCCAGCGGGATGGTGAAGGCCACGGTGTAGGTGCCCCACGGGCTGTGGGTCAGCGCTTTCACCACGATCATCGCCAGCACCGCAAGGATAATAACCATGATCATAAAGCAGGCCACCAGCGCCAGCACCCCGGCGGTCGGGCCCATCTCCTCTTTCACCAGCTCGCCGAGCGAACGTCCGTCGCGACGGGTTGAGACGAACAGCACCATAAAATCCTGTACCGCCCCGGCCAGCACCACGCCCGCCAGGATCCAGATCATTCCCGGCAGATAGCCCATTTGCGCCGCCAGCACCGGGCCAACCAGCGGCCCTGCGCCGGCAATAGCGGCAAAATGGTGGCCGAACAGCACTTTCTTATCGGTCGGAACGTAGTCAAGGCCGTCGTTGTGACGCACCGCCGGAGTCATGCGCGTCGGGTCAACCGCCAGCACGTTTTTGGCGATATACAGGCCGTAGAAGCGATAGGCGATCAGATAAACGCAGACTGCCGCGACGACAATCCATAGCGCGTTAATCTGCTCACCCCGGTTTAGCGCGATATAGCCCAGGGCAAAGGCTCCGATAACGGAGAGCAGTGTCCAGATGAGGTATTTCCCTGAATTATTCATCATTGTGTTCCACAGGTAGGGTAATCAGGATGTTACAATTTGTTTCTAGAACACAATACGAGTTTTAACAACTCTGAAACGTTGCAGATGTCGCCTGACGGCAAGGATTTATCTCACATTGCAAGCGAGATCACTTCTGGCAGGAAAATGGATGAAAACAGGGAGGGATATTCTGTAACTGCATCGCAGGTTGTTTCCCCGGAGGCGGCGCTTGACGCGCCTGTCCGGGCTACCGGCCCGCAGACGGCGGAGAACCCGTAGCCCGGTCAGCGCAGCGCCACCGGGAAGAAGCCGCACCAAAATCTCAATCCCGGCGTATTCCCCGGGTTGCGGCGTAAACGCCTGACCCGGGAACAGGCTATGCCTCAGCCGAGGACCGCCGTGCCCAGACGGCAGGTGCAGCAGCGCCGTCCTCGCTCGTCGAATATCGCAATTTCCCAGCTCTGGCCCTGACGCCCCAGGTGCAGCGCCCGGCATTCGCCGCGGACTTTACCGCTGGAGACCGCCCGGTGATGGGTGGCGTTGAGCTCGGTCCCCACTACGCACTGTCCCTCTGCGGTCATCAACCATCCGGCCATCGAGCCGAGGGTTTCCGCCAGCGCCGCGGAGGCCCCGCCGTGCAGCAGGCCAAACGGCTGATGCGTTCGCGCGTCGACCGGCATTTCCGCCTCCAGCACGCCCTCCTCAAGGCGGGTATAGACGATGCCCAGATGGGCCACCATCGTATTGCTGCTGGTGGCGTTAAGCTCATCCAGCGTCAGCTGACGTTTCCAGGCCATTTATGCCCCCAGCGTCGAGCCGCCGTCCACCACGATATCCTGCAGCGTGATATGGCTGGCGTGAGCGGAGGCGAGGAACAGAATGGTATTGGCAATTTCCTGCGGGCGGGCGATTTTACCCAGCGGAATCCCCAGCTTAAACTGCTCGCCGAAGCCGCGAATGCGCTGCTGCTCTGCATCATCGCTCACCCACAGCGTCCGCTGCATATCGGTGTCGGTAGAACCAGGAGAAACCAGATTACAGCGTACGCCGCTGCCCGCCAGCTCCAGGCCGACGGTCAGCGCCAGGCTCTTTAGCGCCGCCTTTGATGCGCCGTAGGCGCTCATGCCGATGCGCGGGGTATGCGCAGCGTCGGACGCCACGGTCACAATCGCCCCGCCTTTCTGGCGGCGGAACTGCGCCATCGTCTGCTGGAACAGGTTAAACGCCCCGCCAACATTGACGGCAAAGGTCTGCTGCCAGTCTTCAAGGCTCAGCGTATCGGTCGCCCCCATCCGCAAAATACCGGCCGCATTAACCAACACATCCAGCCGATCGATCCCTGCCAGCAGGCGGCCGCATACCCGCGCCACCTGCTGCGCGTCGGCGACGTTCAGCGTCTCGGTGGCAAACGGATAGCTTTCACCGTCGAACGCCAGATCAAAACCGGTTACCTGCGCGCCGGCCTCAACGAACGCCAGCGCGGTAGCGTAGCCGATCCCCTTACCCGCGCCGGTGATCCACACGGTCTGGCCGTGAAAATCGAGCCCGTTCATTATTTCACCTCGCGAGAAAGCAGCGCCCACCAGGCATCGATGGTCGGTTTTTTCGCCAGCACCACGAAGTCAATATCGCCGTGCACTTTACGCCAGCGCGCGGCGAGCGCCATCATGCGTACCGAATCCAGGCCGTAGTCGATCAGGTTTTCGTCATCCATCGGTTCATCGGATTCATCGAGCAGCGGCAGCACCAGCGCGCGCAGCGCCGCTTTCGATGCCGGCAGCGGCAGCAGCTCTTCAGTCATCACCACGCGACCGGAGCGACCCGCCACGTAGTTGAGCGCCATCAGATGCTCCTCGCGGCTGAAATCAGCCAGCGCATCGGCAACGAAAAATGGCTTAATATCGCGCATAAACGCGTCAGTCGCGGTGGTCATGCAGCCGATATGGGCGTACACGCCGGTGATAATCAGCTGATCGCGCCCCGCCTCTTTCAGTATCTCCTCCAGCGGCGAGCGATGAAACGCGCTGTAGCGCCACTTCACCAGTACGGTATCGTTGTCGTCCGGCGCAAGCGCGGCAATGACCTGCTGCTGTTCAGGAGAACGGGTCAGACCCGGCCCCCACATGTCGTTCAGCAGCGCGCGGTCTTCATCGCTCTGCTCTTTCGGCTGGGCGGTGTAAAAAACCGGAATATTATTCTGTTTGCAGAACTCGCGCAGGGCGGCGATGTTGGCCACCACTTTCTCCATCATCGCGCTGTTTTCGCCCCAGAAATTAAGGAAATACTCCTGCATATCGTGGATCAGCAGCGCGGCACGGGACGGCTCAAATGCCCAGTTCACTTTGTTCGCCGGGATATCGCTGGCTTCCGGCAGCGCGTAAGCCTGTAATTTAGGGATTGCCATTCTGTCTTCTCCTTCAGCCCAGCTTGCGTTCAGCCAGCCACTGACGTAATTGTTTTTTATCGACTTTGCCCACCGGCGTCAGCGGCAGCGCATCAACGCACTCCACGCGGTCCGGCAGTTTAAATTCTGCGACCCCTTGTTCCCGCAGGAAGCGGCGTACCGCCACCGCGCGCAGAGGTTCTTTTACCACCAGATATGCGCAGCTCTTTTCTCCCAGCAGGCTATCTTCCATGCTGACCAGCGCGACGTGGATCACCGCCGGATGGCGCAGCAGCAGGTTTTCGATCTCTTCCGCCGCGATCTTCTCCCCGCCGCGGTTGATCTGATCTTTCTCCCGTCCCTGCACGGTGATATAGCCGTCTTCATCGATCGAGATCAGATCGCCAGAACAGTAGAACCCGTCGGCATCAAAGGCTTCGGCATTATGCTGCGGACTCTTGTAATAGCCGCGGAAGGTGTAAGGACCACGGGTCATCAGCCGTCCGACTTCGCCCCGCGGCAGCGGATTGCCCTGCGCATCGGCCACCCACACTTCATCGTCCGGACACATTGGGCAACCCTGAGTATTGATAATGCGCTCGGGGCTATCGTTGAGGCGGGTATAGTTCACCAGCCCCTCCGCCATGCCGAAGACCTGCTGAAGCTGACAGCCGATTTCCGCCGGAATACGCGCCGCGAGCGTCGCGGACAGGCGCGCCCCGCCAACCTGCAGCAGCCGCAGCGATTGCAGGCGGGCATTGCTGCCGGAATCCTGGATCTCCTGCAGCCACAGGCTGACCGCAGGCGGAACCAGCGAGGTCAGGTTAATCTGGTGTTTTTCAATCAGCGGGAAGCAGAGTGTGGCGCTCGGATCGTGCGCCAGTACCACCACACCGCCGGCGAGGAAGACGCCTAAAGAACCTGGCGAACTCATCGCGTAGTTATGGGCGGCGGGAAGCGCGTTCAGGTAGCGCGTTTCGGCGCTCACGCCGCACAGCTCGTTGCTGCGGCGAATGCTGTAGTCGTAGTCGTTATGGGTACGCGGGATGAGCTTCGGCGTACCGGTGCTGCCGCCGGAAAGCTGGAAAAAGGCCACTTCGTCGGCAGGCGTTGGTCCGGCAATGAAATTATCGCCAGGCCGCTCAATGGCTGCCGTCAGGCTCCGTTCGCCGCTGTCGTTGAGCAGCAGAGCCACGCGTATCGACGGATGCTGGCTGACAAAATCATTCAGAAATTCGTCATCGGCAAACAGCGCGTGTTCGCGATCGGCAATCAGCAAGGCGGGTTCAATCTGGGCGGCGTAGGCGTTGAGCTCGCTACGCTGATGGCTGAACAACGCATTCACCGGCGCCACGCCGATCCGCAGCAGCGCGAAAAACGTCAGATAAAATTCCGCGACGTTGCCCAGCTGCACCAGCGCCGTTTCGCCGCGCTTCAGGCCCTGACGCTGCAGCGAGGAGGCGAGATTATCAACCAGGCGGTTGAACTCACGATAACTGTAGCGTTTGTCGCCGTCGATAATGGCGGGAGCATCGTTTTCGGCATGACG
>OAWN01000343.1_pt1 | contig 15604 bp, 18 predicted proteins | sample 1476801 | NCBI WGS metagenome assembly OAWN01 (sample SAMEA2580214, study PRJEB22360) | human gut metagenome | biome: human gut; feature: human-associated habitat; material: faeces | place: Denmark | collected 2008/2010 | reverse complement strand
GAGAGCAGAGATAGCGCTGATGTCCGGCAGTACTTTTACCGTTACGCACCACGCCGTCAGTAGCTGAACAGGAGGGACAGCTGATAGAAACAGAAGCCACGCAAGCACCTTAAAATAGTGATAGTCTTAATACTAGTTTTTAGACTAGTCGTTGGAGTCCGGATGATTGATGTTTTAGGTCCAGAGAAGCGCAGGCGGCGAAGTGTTCAGGAAAAAATCGCCATTGTTCAGCAGAGCTTTGAACCCGGAATGACCGTGTCGCTGGTCGCCCGTCAGCATGGTGTTGCTGCCAGTCAGCTGTTCCTGTGGCGTAAGCAATATCAGCAACTGTCTTGAAGGTAAAAATTATGGAGCAACGTGGTGGTACGACTCATCCCATTCTTCGTTCTTTCTGAGCATTGCGTTCAGGATGGTAAGCAGCTTACGCATACAGGCTACCAGCGCCACTTTTTTGGCCTTTCCGGCTGCAAGCAGGCGCACATAAAACGTTTTTATCACCGGATTAAAGCGGGTTGCCACAAGCGCAGCCATGTACAGTGCTGATCTTACGCCAGCCCTGCCGCCAAAAATGGTTCGCCGGCCACGCATAGTCCCTGAGTCCCGGTTGACAGGAGCAACACCTATAAGCGCACTGATTTCGCGCCGGGAGAGCGTTCCCAGTTCCGGAATCTCCGCCAACATCGCGGAAACGGTCATGGTGCCTACACCTTTGATACTGCTCAGGCGCTCAGCAATCTCTTTAAAGTGGTTACGGATGTGACTGTCCATTTCTTTCTCGAGCCTGACAAGCTCATCTTCCAGCGCTTTAATGATGGTATTAATGCTTTTCTTGTTCTGCGGATGGAATGGATGCAGTCGGTTACGCTCAGCCACCAACATCGCAATCAACTGGCGTCTGCGAACCACCATCGCAGCAAGGGCCTGACGTTCAGCATCCGGCAGTGCCCTGATAAAGCGTTTCCGCTCAGGGTGACGATTAATAACCTCAGCCATCTGCGTGAGGACTCTGGCATCAATTCGGTCGGTCTTCGCAAGATATCCCATTGCACGGGCGAAGTCACGGGCCTGCCTGGGATTGACCACGGCAACCTCAAAACCTTCGGCCTGAAGCGAACAGGCCACCGCAACTTCCAGCCCACCAGTGGCCTCCATCAGAACCAGAGCAACGGAGTGCCGTCTCAGTCCGGTAATAATCGCGTTAAAGCCATCAGAGTCATTGCTGACTGTAAACTGAGCAACATCACTGCTGGCAGCGATGTCCAGTGTGGCTTTGGAAACATCGATGCCCACACAAAGTGGATTTGGCTGACTCATTTTTACCCCTCCTTGCAAATACGTTATGGAATACGGACAACTGTTCGGGTTTCAGATGAGTGGCTCGGCGTATGCGCCAGTCGCTGATATACGGGCTTGAACCCTGGAAGGCATCGGGCTGCATACGTTTTGCCAAATCTAATCGTATTAATTTTAATCAGTCTTCAAGATACAAGGAAGGCAGTCTCACTGCTGTTGCCGCTGGTGAACAGGTTGTACCCGCGTCGGAGCTGGCATCTGCGATGAAGCAGATTAAAGAGCTGCAGCGCCTGTTGGGCAAGAAAACCATGGAAAACGAGCTGCTGAAAGAAGCCGTTGAATATGGCCGACAAAAAAAGTGGATAGCGCACGTGCCCTTGTTGCCGGAGGATGGCAAATAGGCCTCGTCAGTCGTTGCCTTCGGATCTCACGTGCGCAACTGCATGCCATAGTCAGTAGGTCGAAGAACTGGCAGGATCGCCGACGCAAGCGCAAGCCTGATGATACTGACGCGCTGGCCCGTATCCATACTGTTATCGGCGATCTGCCCACCTATGGTTATCGTCGGGTATGGGCACTGCTACGCAGACAATCAGAAACTGACGACATGGCGGTGATCAATACCAAACGTGTATACCGCATCATGCGTCAGAATGCGCTGCTGCTTGAGCGTAAACCGGAAATACCGCCCTCGAAGCGGGCGCATACAGGGAAAGTGGCCGTTGGAGAAAGTAACCAGCGGTGGTGCTCTGACGGCTTCGGGTTCAGCTGTGATAACGGTGAAAAACTGCGGGTCACGTTCGCTCTGGACTGTTGCGATCGCGAGGCACTTTACTGGGCGGCCAGTAACGGTGGATATGACAGTGAAACCGTGCAGGACGTCATGCTGGGTGCCGTGGAGCGTCGCTTCGGTAACAGCCTGCCGACATCCCCCGTTGAGTGGCTGACAGACAACGGTTCAGCCTACCGTTCTTATCAGACGCGTCAGTTCGCCAGAATGGTAGGACTGGAGCCTAAACATACGGCGGTACGTAGCCCGGAAAGCAACGGGATGGCAGAGAGCTTCGTGAAAACGATGAAGCGCGATTACATCAGCATCATGCCGAAACCCGACGGGTTAACAGCGGTAAAGAACCTTGCGGAGGCCTTCGAACATTACAACGAATGGCATCCGCATAGTGCGCTGGGGTATCGTTCGCCACGGGAATATCTGCGGCGGCGAACCAGTAATGGGTTAAGTGATAAAAAGTGTATGGAAATATAGGGGCCAATCCAAAATTGAATATGATTTTAAAAGAAGAAATTGTTTTGGGTATCTACAGCTGGCTTCATATGACTCCGGTCAGCATGCTGGTAAGAAACATAACCAGCGATCAGGGAGGGGATTACGCGATCGTCCGCTTTACCGTCGATAGCCGGGGGGTCCAGATGGGGCCTAAGGCACAGGGCCAGCTTCTTTGTTCATTCGGGTTTAATGTAAAGGAATCCTGTGAGGCCGACCCAAAAGACGGTCCAGGCCTCATAAAGGCCGAAATGATGAACGGTGTTATGCAGCTGGTACCGGAATGCATTGAGCTCACAGACAGTCAAACCCAGGCAATCAGGAAAGAAGTAACTGTGTTTAACAGGGTTTGTGCTATGCAACTCCTGGGGGGGCATGGGAATGCAAGGTCTCTGTGGGAGAAAGAAATTCTTCCCCGGATGAAAGTGCGCAGACAACTACATTGAGGCAAGGCGATGAGCAAAGTGCATTGTATTCGTGGTATTACCTGGAAAAACTCCGATAGCGCGTCTTTCAAAGTATATGCCTGCATTGCTGCTGTATTCAGCCTTGGCCTGGTCACAGCTACCGTCAGGAACTATGAAATTCTACAACTGACTGTTCCGTATACCTGGTATGTTTTCTTCACTGCATTCTGGCTTCTGTTCCCGTCCTTTACGGTCTCTTTCCGGGAGCGGGAAGGGCGTCTGTTTACCTCGATGGGTTTTTACGGGTTAAAACTGGTCACTCTCGACCGCCCTGTCTCCGATGGGTACTGGCTGGTCACGATGGAGAAAAACCGTTATCGCCTCGTCAGAGTATGCCGGGACGGGCGACGCCAGCCTGTATGGCTGACGTTTAAGTCTTTACCAGAGTTTGTTTAACGATTACCGTCGCACGTTCAGGAATACGATACGGGAGACGATATGAATACTGACTTTGCCCATTACAACGAAGAGCAACTACGCAAACTCGGTGAGCTGCACAGTTTACTCCGTCACAGCGATATCGGCTCATCTTACCTTGCCTCGCTCCCGGAGCCCCGTAGTGTTGAGGAGTTGAATCCGCCACAGGAAATCAATGTGACTCATTCGGTACCCGACGTCGACACCCTGGTGGATATTTACCGGCAGCAGCGGGTTGATAAAGTCCATGTCAGGGATGAGCATTATTCAACCAAAATCACCCGAAAATATCCCGGGTTCGTTGTGGTCAGAAACAATCATGATCAGGTGATGTCGCTGGTGGGTGAAATCAACCGGCTTCGTGACAAATTTGCTGATGCTGTAAAAGCTATCACTCATTACCAGGACTCCCGGTCAGAAATTCTGCATCAGGTTTACCCGTGGCTGGTGACTTTACAGGTGTCCCGTAATATCCGGGTCGTTACTGAGCAAATTCGCTCCCTGGGGTTCACCTGGCAAATCCCTGTCATTCATAAATTTACCCGGCTGGAAACGGTTATCGACCGCTTACGCAGGGAGATAACTGAGCTCCAGCCGGATATCAGTCTGACAAAACAGGATGTTGAACGGCTGAAACAGGAACGAACCGAAGAAATCATGATGCTGTCGTTGCTCAATGACGAAGTGAGTCATGACGATGAAAATTTGAGAAAATTTCGGCTCATCCGGGAAAGTAACTTTCCGGCTGTTAACGTCAATATCCGGTACACCAGTCCTGAAGATCCAGATGATGTTCATGGGCCGTACAAACTCAACTTTCGCGCGCCTTTACCATTAATTTTGTTCAGCGAACCGGGCCGGTTTAATCCGTTAAAAAATTACGTAAAAGGTGAAAGGCAGAAGCGCGGCGATTTTAATGAAAAATATCGTTCTGTCCTGCCCCGTATAGGGCTGGTGGAAGTCATCAGGGAGTCAAAATGAGCCGGATTCTAACCGGGATTTGTGAAGCTGATCCGGCCAGGAGGTTATACAAAGTGGCCGTCAGTAGGGGAAACACTTTTCTGTCTGCAAAAGAACGTTTTCGTGTACAGGTCTGTTTCAAAAATGCCATAACACATCCAGATGAAGATCGGCTGCTGGCCGAGCTGTTGACTGTTCATCACTTCCTGGCTGACACCTCTATTTTATGGCATATGGAGCAAAAAACTTATGCATGCACCACGACATGGGCCACCACGTCCACATGGCTGCCAGAGATATATCAGCGTCAGGCCAGCACGCCCAATGTGGTAAAGATTATCAAATTTATGCACGCCCGGTTTCCAGGCCTTAAAACGGTTGCAGAAACAAATGAGCAGGGTTACGAACAGGCGCTTACCAGTGTGGATTTTGAAATTCCTTACTGGCCGGTGCTGCCGAAATTCGAATCTGATATAGGAACGATACAGGTAACGATTGCCGGGATGATCCGTTACACAGAAACGATGAGCAATAAAGATTGTAAAACCCCTCTCGACTTAATGATAAAAAGTTTTAAGTCAGGGTTGATCCCGATAGAGAAAATGCCGTTGAGTAAGACTAAAAGGCTTATGCCTCTGAATATCAACACCGCTGGTAAGATATTTACACACGCGACATGGCCGAGATGTCGTTACATTTTCGTACCGGATGAGGCGGGAGTAATGAAAGTGGTTAACGTGGTCAAATTAAGATTAAAGCCTCTGGAGGAAAAATGACTTACGCTATTTTCTTGTTAGTAACTGCTGTTTGTGCATTCGGATTAAATTATCTGACAAACAAAATCTGTTCCGGTACGGGTATGATTAACCAGAGTGGAGGCTCTAATGTACACGCCTTACGGTGTATCACATCGTTCCTCCTTCTCCTTGTCTCACTCTGGCTTCCTGTCAAACCTGCCGTGATCAATCTGGCAGTAGAGTTTGCTGCACTGGTGAATTTTATTGCATCTGTCACTCTCTATACCGTTGCAAATTTCCGGGAAAAACGGAGATTAAAAAAACAAAGAAAAGAAGAAAAAGCTGCTCAAAAAGGATAATCCATGATATCGCCTCTCATTTTCCTTCGTGAGACGCACCAGAACTGATTCAGGCACAGGGTAACGTATTTTCCGGTTTCCTGGCTGCCTTCGCAATTATTCCGAGCAGGGAGCAATGTCAGCCGTTTTTAAATATCATCCGGAGTTTTCATGAATAATAAAAGAACGATTACCACTCGAGAGCAGATTAAAATTAATGGGGAAATTCGTGAGAGAACAGCAACCCATATTGTTACCGGTGCTCATGGGTACGAAACCCTTTGCATAAGTGGTTATATTGTCGAACATAACGAGATGGGTGAGGTTATCCATAACAGCGAAAAGTTAGCGGAAGATTTGTTACCTGTTACCTGCCCCACATGCAGGGTCATTTGGTATCACACCCATGAATTTACACTCGATGATTTTGACAGTCTTTCAGGAAAAGGGGATTTTGTTGTGACAGATTTGAAAGAACTGAATATCTGAAAAGTTCATAAGTGACCAGCGCTCAGAAACATGTTGCTGAGTGCTGGCGTTTCTCTCAGTAAAATCTATATGTCGTCCAGATGATTACGCATAAAGCTTACCATGGCTTTTTCACTGGCAAGATATCCACGGATATAACGGAAGACCATCTTTGGATCAGACCAGTTCCCCATCTCGGTAATCTTTTCCAGGGAGTACCCGGCCTTAAACAGCTCTATGGCTCCCCCCACACGCACACTGTGTCCTGTCCATGTCCGGTACCGCCCGGACTGTCGGTTACTGTCGCCGACCTTCCCGGCAATCCCCCAGAGGCGTGCAAATGCCTGGTTCAGTGAATTAGAGGACAGCATACCAACATCTTCCCGTGATATCTTTGATTCATTCTGTAGCTGCGTCAGTAACCCCTCACTGAATCCTGCTTTGACCAGCATCCTGTCTATGGATTTTCCCCGTGATAGCTTACTGCTGGTGGACGGGAAATATCGGTTTGTATGGATGTTTACAGGCTGAAAAAGAAAACGGTGCCCGAAGGTTTCGGTATCGGTGTATTCCACCGTCTCAATCAACCGTCTGACATGCTGACTGCATTGTGGTGAGAGCTGAAATGTCAGGTTACTTGAAAGGCTTGTCTTGGTCCGCATGACGTCCAGAAGGTAACAGGACGTGTCATTTTGCCATTTCAGGTCGCCGGTTTTAATCCTTCGAATTTCCACGTTACGCAGCAGGGTTTCAAACCCAACCCATATCATTGCAAGGTCCCGTATGTCTCTCAGGTCATCGCTTTTATGCAGCGACCGGCGAAGAATATTGAGATCGGATATAAGAAATGGAAGGGCCTGACCGGTGACGATTTTTTTCTCATTCTCCCGCGCCCGCCATACCTGAACCAGTGCTTTTATCAGAACGTTGCGGAAGTCTGGAAAACCCAGGCTGCTGTTAACGCTTGAAAGGCATGCAATAAAATGAGAGATAGTCGCCATTTTAACGGATCCATTCAGCCCATTAATATAGCGCTCGACATCAACCGCTGTGACCGGGAAGGGGGTCAGACCGTGCCTGGCGCACCATGCAGACCAGACACTCGTGACCCTTAACTGACTTCTGGCCGTATTGTACCGGCGAAACCGCAAGAGCTTGAGTGCATCCAGAGCGCTCATGTCATCGGTTCGTGAGATAGCAACCAGTTTGGTTTTATCTGTCATGGGAAGATCTCATGTCTTTTCACTGATACTGTTTTTATAACCAGTATAGTAACATTGTTTTTTTTCAAATCCAGGCAGAACGTGAATTAATCAAATGGCTTCTCTTGCCTGTGCGTGGAACTTCGTTTACTGTTTTCGAAAATAGCCAGTGTTTTTGAACATGCCCCGGAGCGTCGTTGTTGAAAAGCCCAAATGCGCACAGTAGCCTGAGAGAAACCTATCTCCTGAAGTTCAGAAAGTGCAGTACGACTGAAACCCTTGACCGAGTGTTTGAGCGTATCCTGGATAAATTAAATGATGAAGGTGGGGATATAAATAAGATAACCAGCCTGAACGGAGCTTATGATCACCGCAGGGCTGAGATCTACATGAAAAAAAACTATGACAAAATACCTGCTTCCGTGTGGCATCTCATCCCCGATGAGATATGAATAATGTAATTAGACGCTGTTATTCCAGGTTTGATAAAAACGGATGATGTAGAATTCCTTTACTCATTTTTAACGAGGAATATACATGCGACGTAATGCACAAAAATGGATCCCGTTTGGATTTGATACGGATTCAAATAAAATTGTTGATATCGCCAGCGTTGAAAATGGGCTTTCGTGTAACTGTATCTGCCTCATCTGTGGGACCTCCCTGATTGCCAGGCAGGGTCAAAATAAAAAATGGCATTTTAGCCACAGCACAGAAGTAAAAGGGGTTTGTAGTGAGCTCACACTACAACATATAAAAAAATACATAAAGGTGAAAATACAGGAAAAAAAATACCTTGCTCTCCCTCATCTTCTGCAGGGTAAGGAGAAAGGGATAGTTAACCTCAAAAATCTCGCTGGTGGTGGGATTGTTTGTGGCCTTAATGCTGACCTCACAGGGATATGTAACGATACGACAATCGGGATATTTATTAATGATACGTCGGAGGATATCCAGCCCAATCCAGACCTGTTAGCGCAAACAGACCAGCTGGCGCTGGTGGAGATCGATGCCGTTCGGATTGAAAGTATCATCGCTCCATATCGTGAGAACGGGGAAGGCATAAAGATGATGGATGCGATAGAAAAGTTACTTTTCACCTCAGATGAAGCCAAGCGGTGGATCTACCATCCCTTAATGCAGACAGCATCACCACATACTTTACATCAGTACAAACGCCACCTGAATGCCAGCGGCAACCAGCTGCTTTCTATGATTCCGGTAGATCTACCCATGAATATGAATTCGTTGCCTCTGGCACCTGCACAGCAATGGCAACATTTACGATGGACAATAGAAATACTCGCTAAACTTACCCGGGCGGATATACCTTCAGGGAGTAGCGTTTTTGATGAACTGGTATCCTATGCACCGAGGATGCTGGATTCCTGGGAATCTATAAACGTACCCGCGTATGAACGTTGGTACGATTATTACATCAGTAAAAGGGGAGAGGGAGGACTGAATGAGGCGGAGCAGGAATACATTAGCTTCATAGTTAAAATCGCGAACTGGAACGTGTCTATACATAACTTACCAGAGTTTGATCGCGAGAGAGCTTTCCATGATTGGTTTCTCACTCATGATCCCAATAAGTGATCTTCTCAATCCGCGTCAGGTATCTTTTCCTAAGCCGAGGATGTAGACAGTAAAGCAGTTTCTCCGCAGTAGGTTTTCCACAGGATAGATCCAATAACTGATCCATAAAGGATCCAGAGAGTACCAAAAAGATCCCGGATCGCTGGAGGCCCTGTGCCGCTTGGCTTGGAAGGTGATCGGTGTCTATTGTATGCTACGAAATGTCTACTGTAATCTACAAACAGTCTACTGAATGCTATATATTGTCTATTGTGCGCTATAAAAGTGTCTACTGTATGCTATATTTTTGATGGTTATTCAAAACTTAGGGTTTGATGGAAATATCTAACAAAATCAATGAGTCATACCTAAATGTAGAAGAAATAAATCAGACTACTGGTGAAGTTATCACACTTTCTTCCACATCGGAGACCAGTGTACAGACAGTTCCTCTGATGCGTTTGGGGGTCTTTGTACCAACATTAAAATCGACGAACAAAGCGATCGCTAAGAAAAGCAATGTCGGATCAAACATCAACGCGTCAGACGATCTTAGGCATCTGGAGTTAGCCAAATCCGAAGGGTTTGAAAGGATTACCATTTCAGGTCCAAGGCTAGACATGGATACGGATTTCAAGGTTTGGACAGGAATCATATCGGTACTGACCGATAATGAACTCGAGTCTAACGAGGATGGGACTATCTCGATCCGATTTACTGAGTTTGCTATGCGATGTGGTTTTTCTCGTGGACGTCTGAAGGCTGAATTTCGTGAAAAAATCAAAGATTCGCTCAGGAAACTGATGTCTAATGTTGTTGAATTCTCCAAGGACAGAGGCACAAATATTGAAGTCACTAAATTTGTTCAGCTCATTGGTGAGTCAACCGTGGACATTGGTAATGACAAAGTTATCCTCACTCCGTCGAAAACGCTTAAGGATCTGTATGTTGGTGAATACAAGATCCTGCTTAAGCTGAGAGCCCTTAAAGCCCTTGCAAGGAAAGAGTCAGCCCAGGCCCTTTATACGTTCATTGAGGCTCTGCCACCTAATCCGATCCCTGTCAGCATTGAGAGGTTCAGGAAGCGTTTATCCCTCACTTCCAGACCTGCTCTTCAGAATTCAACGGTAAGAAAAGCACTTAAGCAACTGGAGGACATTGGATACCTTGAATACCAGGAGCTTAAGGAAGGCAACAAGATAGCGTTTCAAATCATCAAGAGAAATCCCTCCCTGAAGTAGAAAGTCCACCGACAATCGCTCTGAGGGGGCTTACGGGCCCTCTTCAGTAGAACCCGGGGATTGTTCTCTACAAAGTGCTATCGGATTGTACGTTAAAAACACCAAAAGTAACGCTGACATGTCGTAACCCCTTCCAACTTCAGTGAAAGTTTTTGAAAACGTAGTGGCTCAGCTGAAACTGCCGGTGAATTTCACATCAGGTTCCTAAGAAGGAAAGTAACTTTTCTTTTTTGCCATGATGCAAGAGCTTGTCTTCTGTTGCCTGTTTTGTAAATTCGTCTGGTAGATAGTCTACTGCACGCGACATGCGAACCTCGATTAGCCCTACGGAATACAAATGTCTACTGTATGCGATATCTGAATGCTGTTGGTAAAAGCAGGTGGCCGTTAAAGACAGATGTCTATTGTACGCTACAAGTATCTCAATCTGGGGTGTGCTGCAGGGTGACGATCTACTGTATGCGGCACCCGGTTGAATGTTCGATCAGGTCCGCATTTATCGGTGGTGTATTTCATTTGTCTACTGTGTGCGGCCATTCACGCTATAGGGTATGAGCTGGTGGATAATGGCCTATCGTATTTCAATACTGCCATGGCTTCAGAACAGGGGCGTTTTAATGATTGCGATCGCATATTGTCTACAGTATGCGACATGCGTCACAACCGGACACCGGTATACGTTTGCTGTTCTACAAGGACGATGAGAGGAGTTCTGACGTAGACCCGGATTATAGCGGCATGCATAACTACACCACGTATGAAGAACATGTGCGCTATGTAGAACTACCGCAGCATGAGCATGAAAATCATCATCACGATAAGGAGGGCACGGCAAGTGATGTTCTGGAACCAAAAAAAGAAAGAGAAAGCAGCAACCGGCAATGAAAAAAAGCGCTTCGATCACCTGCTTTCGGTGGCCGAGAAATTACCTGTCATGACGCTGCCCGATCTCATTCGCGCTATCGTGCGACCAATACAGAGTGATTTCTTGCTGGCGGTAGCCGAGGAAGGAACAGATGCCCGACCAAATATGACCCCTGAAAAGTTCTTCTTTGAAGAGCTTATCCATGTGAAATCGTATGAAAAGATGAAAGAACATGAGATGGACGGCGCTGATTACCCGTTGTCACTGGCAAGTGATATGGTGCTGCCGTGGCCTTGGAGCCTACAACGCTTTATCAATAACGTTTCACGTATTGGAAGCTATAAGGGGAAGCCGTGGAAGCAGGATAATAGCAATCATTATGTTGAGCTATGGTTGCCCTGGCGTATTGGCTTTGTGGGTGGCGGAAATCATTCAATAACGGCTGGCATTCTGGCCGGAGAAGGGACGCTAATCCCTGAGCACGTTTACGATATGTCCTGGCTGTTTGAGCTGGTCCGAACGGACGGTAATCACTGGTTTGTTGACGATCATAAGGTCGAAGCGGTTAAGTCGGGGCGTTCAGCTGCGGTGTTTGAGATAGGGCGGCTATTAGTGGAAGGAGCTTAAGAATTTTGCTCGAACTGCTTGCTGAAGACGTTTACGTCACGATGATCCCTGTTAAGCCTGTGGCTAAGGATCTATGTCTACTGTATGCGACAATCACCGCATATCGGTTATGCCCAAATAGGGGAAGGTCTATTGTATGCGATATCGGGCTATGGCTGATCAGTGCTGGAGGCTACCTATTCGTGTCTACTTATTCGTGTCTACTGTATGCGACGGCCAACTCAAGTGGATATGCGCTAGTGGGAGAACGGTCTACTGTATTCGACGTGCCGTTAAATGGCCGATTCTCGCCGGTTATGCAGGCTATGAACAACTGGTGTCTACTGTATACGCCAAGCCACGCACCGGTAGGTGCTGACAGACAATGGTCTACTTTATGCGACGTGCGCTGAAATAGCCGATCCTTGCCGGTTATGCAGGTTACGAACAACTCTGGTGTCTACTGCATACGCCAACCCACACACCGGTACGTGCTGACAGGCAATAGTCTATTGTATTCGATGCCCGGTTAAATGGCCGGGCATCGCCGGTTCTACCGGGCAGGAACAACGGGTGTCTACTGTAGGCGACAATCCACGTACCGGATAGGTTCTGAAGGTAATTGTCTACTGTATGCGACGTGCGGTTGAATGGCCCGGCATAGCCGGTTATGCCTAGCAGGAACAACGGGTGTCTACTGTAGGCGACAACTCACGCACCAGGTAGGTGTTGAAGGCAATGGTCTACTGTATGCGATGTCCGGTTAAATGGCCGGGCATCGCCGGTTATGCCGGGCAGAAACAACGGGAGTCTACTGTATGCGACGACTAACGCACCGGTAGGTGCTGACAGGTAATGGTCTACTGTATTCGACGCACCGTTAAATGGCCGGACATCGGCGGTTCTGCCGGGCAGATACAACGGGTATCTACTGTACGCGACAACCCACACACCGGGTAGGTGCTGAAGGAAATGGTCTACTGTATTCGACGCACCGTTAAATGGCCGGGGATCGCCGGTTCTGCCGGGCAAAACAACGGGTGTCTACTGTATACGCCAAGCCACACACCGGGTAGGTGCTGAAGGAAATGGTCTACTGTATGCGACGTGCGGTTGAATGGCCGGGCATCGCCGGTTCTGCCGGGCAGGAACAACGAGTGTCTACTGTAGGCGACAACCCACGTACCGGGTAGTTGCTGACAGGTAATGGTCTACTGTATGCGACGTGCGGTTAAATGGCCGGGCATCGCCGGTTATCACAGGTATGAACAACGAGTGTCTACTGTAGGCGACAACCCACGTACCGGGTAGTTGCTGACAGGTAATGGTCTACTGTATGCGATGTCCGGTTAAATAGCCGGGCATCGCCGGTTATGCCGGGCAGGAACAACGGGTGTCTACTGTAGGCGACAACCCACGTACCGGGTAGTTGCTGACAGGTAATGGTCTACTGTATGCGATGTCCGGTTAAATAGCCGGGCATCGCCGGTTATGCCGGGCAGGAACAACGGGTGTCTACTGTACGCGACAATCAACGCACCGGGTAAGAGCTGAAGGCAATACTCTATTGTATGCGATGTCCGGTTAAATGGCCGAGCATCGCCGGGTATGCACCAATAGGGTCTACTGTATGCGAGAGTCGACATATAACCCATGTTAAGTGTCTACTGTGTGAGGCAACCTGTGAAGCCTCGTGGGTAAAGGTCTACTGTACTCGATGGTTAGGAACGATCACTTACTGACCATGGATATAGCTCCAGTGGTCTGTATTATTCTGCCGTCCGAGAGTGATATGAGTTCGCAGTCCAAGAACCATCAGAAGATTACACTGACTATTTTAACTATAAGAAACTGAATTATATACCTATTAATCAACCTCAATAGAGATGCTGGATATGTTTCCAGAAACCTAAAATTACAAAAATTGACAGTTGCTACATATTTGTATGAGTTTTAAACTATCTCTGCAACACACGGAAAAATGTTTCATTATGGGAATAAAAAATGAACAAAAGTACAATTGCATTGATGATGGCCATGCTTTCAGGTACTGCTTATGCTGACTCTACGCAGTTAACGCCAAATTTCTCACCGGAAAGTGTAACTGTATCTACCTCCGCCGGGATGTTAAGCGGTAAATCTCATGAAATGGTTTATGATACTGGTACAGGAAGAAAGGTCAGCCAGCTGGACTGGAAGATCAAGAATGTAGCCATTTTAAAAGGCGACATTTCCTGGGATGCATATTCGTTTCTGACACTGAATGCACGAGGCTGGACATCCCTGGCTTCCGGGGCTGGTCATATGGACGACTATGACTGGATGAACGATAATCAATCGGGATGGACTGACCACTCATCCCACCCCAGCACGAACGTCAACTATGCCAATGAATTCGATCTGAACGCAAAAGGCTGGGTTTTCCAGAATGAAAACTATAAAGCGGGTGTAATGGCTGGTTATCAGGAGACTCGATTCAGCTGGACTGCAACCGGTGGTTCCTATAACTACGATAATGGTGCATATACTGGAGAATTCCCTGCTGGTGAACGTGGAATTGGCTATAGCCAGCGGTTTTCCATGCCGTACATTGGCCTTGTAGGTCAGTATCGTATTAATGATTTTGAGTTCAATGCATTGTTTAAATTCAGTGACTGGGTTCGGGCGCACGATAACGATGAGCACTACATGCGGGATTTAACTTTCCGTGAGAAGACGACCAGTTCACGTTACTATGGCACTTCAATTGATGCCGGATATTACGTAACTCCGAACGCCAAAGTATTTGCTGAGTTCACCTACAGTAAATATGAGGAGGCTAAGGGAGGGACTCAGATTATTGATACTAACAGTGGCGAGTCCGCCTCCATTGGGGGAGATGCCGCCGGGATATCAAATAAAAACTATACGATTACAGCGGGCCTGCAATATCGATTCTAAGTAAAAAATCTTGATTAGGAGGATTTGTTCCATTTCAATCGTTACCTAATCATGACACATGCCATATTTAATGCCAGAGTAACAGCTCTGGCATTGAAAGATTTCATAAATTAAAAGTCAGGCATACCCGTCAAGCGTAGAAGATGAAATCCACATAAAAAACAGAACCATATTATGATGCAGCACCATATCATCCATCAAGATTTCGGAGGATATAAGAACAGAATTTATTAAGATATGGAAATATCGAGGTTCCTGTATTTTCTGTCTACTACAGTAGACCACCGGGAAAAGAGATAACATGTATACGCCCGGATTTCAGAAATCGGATTAACTGAATACCATAACACAAAAGCGATAATTCAAAAGAGACAGCCACATGCACTAAATCAGATCGGTTTCCTGATTTTGGTTTAACCTGACACTTAAAGCTAATGTATGTGTACATTAGCTTTAGCTGGGGAAAAGATACGTGAGAGCTGAAACGCAAGAAGCTATGCGGATGTTTTTGGGGGGACGTTGCTACACGGCTAAACAGCTCGAAAAGGACTATCTCTCTGAAGTGGCAGGTTACAGCGACGACCGCTGGGAAGCGCCGCAAAGAGCTGCGCGGCTGGCGGCAGCGGTAAAACGCTACAAAACCTCTGAGATGCTGCGTTTTATTTTTGCCACCATCGCGTATGATCCCGACCCGGATCTGACGCCGCTTGCCGTGAGGCGGCTGTGTCAGGCCTTGTTCGGCAGAACCGGTAGCCAGTGGCTTATAGTGGAAATTTTCGGGGTGAAGGGACGGCAGCACCGCAGCGATGACAGCACTCCGGAGTCCGTTGAAAAAATGGCAACCAGATATCGTCACGCCGCAGGGCTGCACTGGGCGGCAACTCTGGCGGAAATTGAGCGGGAAAAGCGCAACTATCAGACCCAGGTTAAGGCATCCAGGAAGGGAGAAGGGTAAATAACATAAATTTAATGCTAATGTACGCATACATTAGCATTACGCTAAAGTGGCTATACCACCAGTTTTTGTATCCAGATGGCTTACTGACATGTTTCCCTGCACGGTTATTCAGGTCTGAATGCGACAGGGGCCTACATCACAGAAGGGGATTGAGAACTGGAATGCGCTGGTCTGTTTTGCACCAGCGCTACGGGGTTTGATCTTACCCAGCAATAGTGGACACGCGACTAAGTGAGTAAACTCTCAACCAGA
>OAWN01000331.1_pt1 | contig 16261 bp, 9 predicted proteins | sample 1476801 | NCBI WGS metagenome assembly OAWN01 (sample SAMEA2580214, study PRJEB22360) | human gut metagenome | biome: human gut; feature: human-associated habitat; material: faeces | place: Denmark | collected 2008/2010 | reverse complement strand
TCAGCATCAGCCTTGGTTTCAAGTGCAGTCACGGGACCGCTCCTTTCGAATAAGTTACTTACAGGCTATTAGTCTATGGTCGCGAGTTTCGCTCACTCGCCATTTGGGTTACGAGAATGTTTCGTAATGACATATTCGAGGTGTGATTTCGCGGAAAATCACGATTCGATTGTTACGAACAGCCACGTCTGCCCCTTCAGAAGCGTTCATTTAATGGACAGGCAGCATGAAAAAGGTCCCGATCGTATGAATACGATCGGAACCTTCCGTGACATCATGCGGGTGCTATGACCATCAGCGGCCGCGCATGGCGCGACGGCTGACGCGCTGCGGATGCATCGGGTCGACGCCCTTCGGCACGCTCATGCCGTTCTTCAGCTGCAGGGTGCGCAGACGCTCGTTGAGCACCGTGAGCTCGGTCTTGGTGAGCACGAAACGAGTCCTCGGATGGATGGCGGCCATCAGCTTGTTCTTGTGATGGGTCGGCTGGTAGCTCTTGAACTTGAGCAGCGTCTTGCGCACGTCCTTGAGGCGGGTCTGGTTTGCGCCGGTGCCGACGTACATACGGTAGACCGGGATTTCGGAGCCGGCGGTCACGCCCTTGATGCGCTGCTCCTGACGATCCATGGCTCGCTTGACGCGATTGTAATCGCCTTCGCCCAGCAGATAGATGCCGTTGTAACCGGTACCGCGCCAGATGGCGTCCTTGGTCTTCGGGTCAATCCACACCGGTTCCTGGGGGAAGTTGAAGCCGGCCTTGCTGATGTTGCCGAGCACGCTTACTGCGGCACCGGGACGACCTTCGATCTTGGCGTAGCCGACCTTGTCGGCACGCTTGGTGAGCATCATGGTGGCGAACAGCACGCCCAGCATGACGGCAAGAATCATGAACAGGATCCAGCTGAACACATGCCACTTGAATATGACGCCCAGTACGACGAACACGATAATCGGTGCCACGAACACGCCACCGCACAGCCACGGAAGCGCCTTATCCTCAGCTTGGGTGTATTTGAAGATCTGGATGATCTGGCTGATGGTGCCTTGCTTCTTCTGCTTCTTTTTCTCTGCTTTATCTGCCATCGACTTCCTCGCTTGACGGTTCGGTTACACACACTGGGACGATAGTTTATCAGGAACCATGCCATTTATGGTGCGACTGCGCTATTCTACTCCGCCTATCTCGTATGCAGCGGGCGTCCGTCCGCTTTCAGCAACGCCTCACCGAGCGTCTCGCTGAACGTGGGATGCGGGTGGATGAGCCGTGCCGCATCGGCAAGCGGGACACGGTTGCCGACCAACTGTTCGGCTTCCGCTATCAAATCACTGGCGATTGGGCTGACGATGTGCACGCCCAACACCACCTGCATATCAGGATTGTTCGCAAACGCACCGCTGACGACGGTCATCGATCCGCCTTCCCCGCTCATCAGCATGCGCGCGTTGGACAGCATCGGGTATGCCGTCTCCTTCGGCTCGACCACGTCTTCGCGCGCTTTTGCCTGGTCGAGCGTCAATCCGACGCTTGCTGCTTCGGGGAAAGAGAACACCACCTGTGGCACGGTGTCGTCAAGCACGGGTTTTGGATCGGCTCCGGCGATTTTCTCAGCGATGGTGATGCCTTGTTCAAAGGCGCGGTGGGCCAGCGCATGACCTGGAGTGATGTCTCCCAGCGCCCACACGCCATCAAGGTTCGTCCGTCCGTATCCGTCGACGGTCACGTATCCTCGTTCGTCGAGCTTCAGGCCGCTGGAGCGGAACCAGTCGGCGTCGGTATTGGGCACACGTCCGATGGCGGCAAGCACCACTTCGCCGTAAGCGGTGCGGTCCTCATCGGAATCGCCCTGCCGATAGTGCACAGTGGCCCCTAGGTTCGCGCCAGTGTCGACACGGTCCACCGCGGTGCGTGCGATCACGTTCACTCCCCTGCGTTTCAGCTCACGTGTCAGCGTCATCGAAGCACGGCGTTCCCATGTGGACAGCACGCGGTCCTTACGAATCAGCAGTGTCACTTCGCAACCGGCGGCATTCCACAGCGACGCGAATTCCAATGCCACCGCACCCGCACCGATAATCACCGCGCTGGAGGGCAAGGTATTCAGCTCCAACGCCTGGGTGGAATCGATCAGCGCGCCGGCGAACGGATTTCCAGGCAACGCAAGCGGACGCGATCCGGTTGCCAACACGACGTCGTCGGCATCGATCGCAAGTTCCGTTTCAACCGGTTCGAACACGCCGGCTTCCACGGACCGCGATACCTGCGTCTCCCCCTCAGCCGGCGTGACACGTACTGTATGCGCGTTCTGCAATGCCGCGCAACCGCGGAATACGGTGACGCCGCGATGCGCCAGCAGGCCCGTCAGCCCTTTCGTCATCGTTTCCACGGTGGAGACGCGGAAATCACGCAATCTGCCGAAATCGATGCTCTGCAGCGTGGCGTTGATGCCCATGCGTTCGGCGTTATGGATGGTTTCGACGCTATGCACGGCGGTCAACAATGCCTTCGATGGGATGCATCCGCGGTTGAGGCATGTGCCACCGAGCGTACCGTCACGTTCGATCAACGCCACCGATTTGCCGAGCTCCGCAGCACGCAGTGCCGTAGAGTAACCGCCGGGGCCGGCTCCGATGATAGCGATGTCGAAATGCTGTTGAACCATATTGAATCCCAATTCGTTCCTCATTGATTCGTTTGCACGCACGTGAAGTGAGCTTTTGTTCGATGCGAGCAATCGTTTTCCATGGTAATGGAAAAGCCGTCAGTTGTTCGCTGACGGCTTGAAAAATCACCGGCGGTTCTCGATACCGATCACTCCGGCCAGTGTCCACGCTTCGGGTAACGAGGCTTCGGAAGCCTCCAACGGCGAATCTGGATGGCACGGCTCCACGCATAGGAACCGGAACGCATGCCCTTGGCCACGGACTGCTCACCGAATTTCTCGATGAGCTTCTTCTTGAGCTTGTGCCACATGACCGCCACGTCGATAATCACGGCGAACAAGTAGACATACATGATCAGCATGAGCGGCAACGCCAATGCAGGCCACTTGTAGGTGACGACCATGGATCCGATCAGGATTATGAACGCGACCGGGATGAAGAACTCGCCCAGATTGAAGCGGGCATCGACGTAGTCACGGATGTAGATGCGCCACGGCAGACGTTCCGACTTCGGCATGTGGTTGATGTCGCCACTTTGCATGGCATCGTATTCGGCGTTCTCACGTTCGCGCATACGAGCCTTGGCAGCTTTACGGCTTGCCTCGCGATCCTTGGGGACCAATGGACGGAGGTTCTGCGCCTGGGCGTCCTTGCGCTTCGGGGTCGGACGGCCCTTGCCGGAGGTCGGCTGTGCAGCCTTGCTCTCGACGTTCTCCTGCGCCGGCTCTTCCTTCTTGGTAAACAAACTCATGTCTATAGAGCGTAAGGTGACGTATCGACGCTCGATGCCGCCCGCGATGCCATTTGCGTTGCGGTTCAAGCTGCGGTCGGACGGTCTGCGAAGAACGGATACAATGGACATTCGTCACACGATATTCAATCCGCGTAATACACGCGCATATATAGGGAGCATCAAGGATTATGACAGCTTTAGAAGCCGAAGAGATTCGCACGCGCGTCGAATCTGATTTCAGCCGCATCGTCGACGTGTTGAACCAGAAGATCGCCTTGCAGTCGATTTCCGCGAAGGGCATCACCGCGGACCATATGAAGCGTTCCGCGCAATTCGTGGCTGATCTGCTGCGCGAGGTTGGTGTCGATACGAAGGTAGTGCAGTCGCACAATCCCGACGGCACGCCGGGCGCTTGGGAGGTCATCGGTTCCAAGAATGTCAGCGAGGACGCGCCGACGGTGCTGCTGTATGCGCATCACGATGTGCAGCCGGTTCCGGATCCGAACGTGTGGAACACCGACCCGTTCGTCGGCACTGAAATCGACACGCGTCTGTATGGTCGCGGAGCCGCGGATGATGGTGGCGGAATCGCCATCCATTCCGGCGCGCTGAAGGCGTTGGGCGATGATTTGAAGGTGAACATCAAGGTGTTCATCGAAGGTGAGGAGGAGATGGGTTCTCCGAGCTTCATTCCGTTCATCGAAGAGCACCGGGACGAGTTCGCTTCCGATGTGATCATTGTGGCCGATTCGGGCAACTGGTCCGCTGAGATTCCGTCGCTGACCACGTCGCTGCGTGGCAACACCGATATTGATGTGCACATCAAGGCGTTGGAACATCCGGTGCATTCCGGCCAGTATGGCGGCCCGATTCTTGACGCGAACACGCTGGCTGCGATGTTGATTTCCTCCATGTACGACGCCAATGGCGATTTGGCCGTGCCGGGCGTTGCGTCCGAGGAACCGGTTGGCGGCCTGCAGCGTGATATGGACGAGGCGACTGTGCGTGCCGACGCGGGCATCGTCGAATCGTATCGTCTTGCCGGCACCGGTTCGCTCGCCGCGCGTCTGTGGACGAAGCCCAGCGTCACCGTCATCGGGTTCGACGCGCATCCGGTGGAAGAATCCTTCAACGTCATCTCTCCTGAAACCACGTTCCGTCTGAGCTTGCGCACCGCGCCGAACCAGCGCCCGGAAGAGGCCCAGGAGGCGTTGGCCAAGTTCATGGTGGAGCATGCGCCGTTCGGTGCCGAAGTGTGGGTCGACAAGCTCGACAACGGCATGGGCTGGGCCATGGATCCGAACGCTGAGGCCACCAAGGACGCCATGGACGCCATGGAGGAAGCGTTCGGTGTGGCTCCGGTCAACAAGGGCGAGGGTGGTTCCATCCCGTTCATTCCGGAATTGCAGCGCATCTTCCCGAAGGCGCAGGTGCTGGTCACCGGTCCGGAGGATCCGAAGGCCAACGCGCATAGCCCGAACGAGTCCATCAGTCTGCCGGCGTTGAAGAACAACGTCATCACCGAAGCGTTGCTGCTGGATAAGCTCGCCAAGTAAGAAGCCGTGTAAGGCTTGCCGAAATAGGATAAAGCTCTCTGTCATACGATTCCGATTGGAACGTATGACAGAGAGCTTTTTCATTTAGCTGCCGATTGGGGAATCATCATCCATTAGTTGGACACGTTGCTGAACGCCCAATGCCAGTAGCCGGTGTAGTATGCGGTGGCCAACGCGATTGCCGGCACCGCGATGCAGATGGCGTAGAACAGCCAGTCGACCGCATGCAGTTTCGATTCGCGCGCTTGGCTTCGTGGCGCGTCGGATCCGAATCCGCGCGCTTCCATGGCGGTGGCGAGTTTCGTTCCACGTCGGATGGATACGACGAGCAGGCTGAATGCTTGCGAGAAGACGCGTTTGATGGTGCTGCCGTCGCCGAGGCCACGCGAGCGGCGTGACTGGCCGAGTGCACGCCAATCATCCTGCAGCAGCGTGAACATGCGCATGCCGGCAAGGCCGCCGTATACGAAACGTTGCGGCAGGCGCAGAATCTGCACGAGTCCGTCGGCCAGATCGGTCGGGTCGAGTCCCAAAGCCAGAATCACACCCGGCACGGCGATTGCGGCGACACGTAGGAATGTGGCCAACGCCAGATAGAGCGATCCTTGGGAGATGACGATGATGCCGCCCAGATTGGCCAGCACCGTGCCGGATGTCTTGCCGTACAACGCCACGGAAACGAAGCTGCCTGTGGCCGCTATCCATACCGGCCATGTCTTGCGCAAGACCGTCCAGGGAGCCACTCCGCCGATCCATAACAATAGCATTTCCAAACCAAACGCCATGGATGCCGAAACGACATCGAGGGTGAAGAACATCGGAATGCACAGGATCAACGCACCGATGAAACGGCTTACCGGGTTGATTTTCGCCACGAACCATGACGGTGACGCCGGCTTCGTTTCGTTACGACGTTCCTTGTGTGGCACCACGGTAATGGTTTCGAGCTTTTCATTGCCGTCGCGCCCACTGTTTTTGTTGGTTTCGAGCATGTCACTCCCCCTCTCTGACCAAAATACGGCGTGCGCCCAGCGCTTCGATGAGCGGCTCATCGTGCGTAATCATGATGACCGCGCAACCTTGGTCGCGCGCACCGGAGATCAATTGGACCATGCTGGTCCACGTGGTGAAATCCTGTCCGAATGTCGGCTCGTCCATGACCAGCACTTTTGGCGCGGCAGCCAGCATGGACGCCACGGACAGTCTTCTTTTCTCACCGCCCGATAGGGTGAATGGATTCGCTTTGGCGAAGCGGGAAAGATTCAGGCGTTCCAACAGCCTGTCGGCGATGGAATACGCCTCCTCGTCGGTTTTGCCCATGGATTTGGGGCCGATGGCCACCTCGTCTCGCACGGTGGATGCGGCGAACTGGTGTTCCGGCTCTTGGAACACCATGCCGATACGTCCCAGCAAGTCGCGGCTTTTCCATGTGATCACATTGTTTTCGCGATGGGGAGGTACCAGATCGTCCGCCATGCATACACGTCCTGCTATCGGTTTGAGCAGTCCTGCGAGAGTGAGTCCGAGTGTGGATTTGCCCACGCCGTTTCTGCCGGTCAACGCGGTCACCTCACCGGAATGGAATTCGAGGTCGATATGCTCGCCGAGCGGGAAATCATAGCCGAAGCTCAGATCCCGCGTGTAAAGCACGACGTCCTGCGGTTGCCGGATTTGTTCCGGTTTGGGCGCGTGGCTTTCGATGGTGCGGCCCGGCACCCACGCACCGCCGTCGGCAAGCACCTGACCCATGTGGCCGAACACTTCGTCTGGAGTGCCGTCGGCGATTACGCCGCCGACGTTCGAATCGGCTTCGGGTTTGCCCAGCACGATGACGCGGTCGACCAGGTCGAGCCACACGTCGATATGATGTTCCACCACAACCAGCGTCTCATGGGTTTGTTCGAGGACGTGGCGGACAGCGTCGTGCACTTCCTTGACACCGTCCGGGTCAAGGTTGGCGGTCGGTTCGTCAAGCAGCAGCAGGCCAGGGTGCATGGCCAGCACGCCCGCCAAGGCGAGGCGCTGACGTTGCCCGCCGGAAAGTCCTCGTGTGGAGCGGTCGAACGCCATGTAGTCGAGCCCGACGATGTCAAGGGCGGCTCGTGCCCGGTTCCAGATTTCATCTTTCGGCAGGTTCAGGTTCTCGCAGCCGAATGCGGTGTCGTCTCCGGCACGTTCGAGAATCGTCTGCGAGTCCGGGTCCTGAAGCACCAGCCCGCAACGTCCGCGCGCTTGTCTGGCGTCGACGCCGTCGATGAGCAGCTCGCCTTCCTGCTCGCCTTCGTCATCTCCACCGAGCACGCCGGCCAAACCGGACATCAGGGTTGATTTGCCTGCGCCGGACGCGCCAAGCAACAGTACCCGCTCCCCCGGTTTGATGTCGAAGTCGACGTGTCGTAGCGCGAAATCCTTACGTGAGGCGTGTCTCCATCCCCAATCATGTGCGGTCACGCCGGCCGCTGTTGTGTTCTGAACGTCAGTGGTCATTCGTCGTTCTTTCTTCTGATTGTCATGCTGTTGTTTCGTATGCCGTTGTCATGCGATGCGCCATCACAAGAAAATCCCGCACCACCTTGATGTGATGCGGGATTTGCTTGCATCGGACAATCAGACCAGTTCCTGCGTACGACCGGATTCGAAGCGGTCGAGCACGCCGGTCTTGGCGATGGCCACCTGCAGGAGGTACATCACCGCGCCGGCGAGCACCGCGCCGGAAATGGCGGAGGCGATCAGGTAGATGCTGACGCGTAGCGCGCTCCAAGCCGGATTGGTAAGCCAGTAGTACAGGCCGCAGCCGACGCCTGCAAGTGCGCCGGAGATCGTGGTGGACAGCAGGTCCCACTTCTTATAGGCGAAGATGGCAAGACCGATTTCGGCGCCGAGGCCCTGCACGATGCCGACGATCAGCGAGCCGCCGACGCCCCACTGGTTGCCCATGGTGAGTTCGAGCGCGGCCGCGAGGGTTTCCGCGAACAGTGCGGCTCCAGGCTTGCGCACGATGATGGCGGCCAGAGGGCCTGCGAACAGCCAGAAAGCGTTAAGCAGGCCTTCGAAGCCTGGAGTCACCGCCTCGAAGAGGGCCAGCGGCGCGGTGCAGACGATGTCCCAGCCCCAGAAGATCACGCCGGATGCGACGGCGATGATGGCTGCGACGACGATATCGACCACGCGCCACTTGTTGTTGTGTTTGCGAACTGCGGAAGACTGGTTTTCTTCAGTCATGGGATATGTGCCTTTCTCTTTTCGTCAAGGCACGGGAAATAGAGAGACGTCCGTGCGCCGGCATTACCCGGTATACGTTCATACGGTTGAAGCGGTTGCTTCCTCTCAGCCATTCGGCCCCCGTGTCTGCGCCTGATATTACACAGGACCCACGATTTACGTCGGTTTTGTCTCATAACGGATTCCGTATTCCGTGGCTGAGTCGCATTCCGATGTGTTGTTTTGGAGGAACGCTCCAACCGTATGGTGATTTTATTGAGGCAGTCTCATCAGCGATTCGGCAAGATTCTTGAATGTTTCTCCGATACCGTCCGACCGCAACGCGCCCTCTTTGGTTAGGACTGCGGGCCGGCCTGCTTCGCCGGTTTCGCGCAGTTCAGGCTCCAATGGGAGTTGTGCGAGCAGTGGCACTTCATAGCCGAGGCTGTGGGTCAGCTGTTCGGATACGCGTGCGCCGCCACCTTCGCCGAAGATACGTAGCTTCTCGCCTTTGTGCTCGTAGTAGCTCATGTTCTCCACGACGCCGCGAACTTTCATCGGCACCTGCAATGCCACCAGGCCGGATCGTACCGCGATGTCGGAGGCGGATGGCTGCGGTGTGGTGACCACCACCAGTTCGGCGTTCGGCAGTGCCTGTGCCACGGAAATCGCCATGTCGCCGGTGCCGGGCGCCAGGTCGAGCAGCAATACGTCCGGCTCGCCCCACCATACGTCGGATAGGAATTGTTCCAAGGAGCGTTGCAGTCTTGGACCACGCCATAGGATGGCTCTGTCCGCGCCGGCGAACATGCCGATGGAGATCAGTTTCACACCCCATGCGGTGACGGGCATGAGCATGCCGTTGAGGTTCGTGGGCTGTGATTGCACGCCGAATAGCCTGGGCAGCGAGAAACCGTAGATGTCGGCGTCGATGGCGGCGGTATCGTAGCCGAGCGCCGCGAATGTGGCTGCCAGATTGGCGGTGACAGACGATTTGCCCACGCCGCCTTTGCCGGAGGCGATGGCGAAGATGCGGGTTTTGATGCCGGGTTTGTTGAACGGGTTCTGTTTACGTTCCGCTTTGAGGCCGGCCACCAGCTGGGTGAGTTTGTCTTGGCTCATGGAGCCGACTTCGATGCTGGGAATCAACGTGGCATCGGGATAGGAGACGACCGCGCCGTTGATCTGGTTGGTGATGGTCTGCGACAGCGGACAGCCTTCCACGGTCAGTTCGACCCGCACCCGTACGTCGTACGTGTTGGTTTCGCCTGCCACTGGCGTGGCGTCAATGGCTGCGATCATGCCCAAGTCGGTGACGGACCTGCCCAGTTCGGGGTCAATCACTTTGCTTAGCCGTTCGTAGATGCGCGCTTCGATGGTGCGCTCGTCGCTCATGCTTCCTCCTTATGCCGCGTACCACAGTAGCGGTTCGCGGCACGGCTTGCCAGATGGTGTGGCGATTATTCAACTGTTCCTGTGTCGAGCAGCTGTTTGAATTGGTCTTCGTTGAGCATGGGGATGCCCAGTTCCTCGGCTTTTGCGGCTTTTGAGCCAGCATTCTCGCCTACGACGACCCAATCGGTTTTCTTGCTGACGGATCCTGCGGCTTTGCCTCCGCGCAGAACGATGGCCTCTTTGGCGGAATCGCGGGAGAATCCTTCCAACGAGCCGGTGACCACGACCGTTTTGCCTGCCAATGTCTGTGGTAGTCCGCTGGCTTGGGCTTGTCCGACTCCTACGCCGGCGGCCTTCCATGCGTCAAGCACGGCACCGCGCCAATTGCCCGGCTCACGGGCCGCGGTGAACCATGTGACTACGGATTCCGCAATTTCCGGACCAATACCGTCGATTTGGGACAATTCGTCCACGCTGGCATGTTCGATGGCATCCAACGTACCGAACGCGCTGGCGATGGTGCGTGCGGTGGGCGGTCCGAGCCTGCGGATGGACAGGGCCACCAGAACGCGCCACAGGTCGGCATGGCGGGCTTTGTCCATTTCGTCGAGCATCTTGCGGGTGTTTTCCGCCGGACGAATGTACACCGGCTGCACGCTGGACGTGCCTCCACGGGATACCTTGATTTCCTCGCGGATCACCACGGCGTCATCCGGCACCACGTATTGCGGATATTCCGCGGTCTCGTCGATGTCGGCTTCCTTGCGTTTGCGGGCGGCGGTAGGCGCGGTCCAGAATGCGGGCACCTGATGCCATAATCCGGATCCGCCCACACGTTTGCGCACTTTCTTGATCTTGCCGTTTGACCCGACGGTCTCGTGGATTTCGATGATTGGGGCCTCGCGCCAGACGCGCACATCCTTGAGGTCTGCGGACGTCAACGAGAACAGCCCGGCCTCGCTGGACAGCACAGGTGTCTGCATGGGCGGCAGTTCCAGTCCCGCCACCGGCTCGTACGGTTCAGGCTCCTCACCGGGTTTCACCACGATTTCGGTGATGTTCGGCGCATACGTGTCGATGGAATCGGGCCTGTCCTCTTCGGGATTCGTCAGCGCAATGGCTGATTGGTCGCCCAGATGTTCGATATCGAACGCCTTGCGGGACGCCAGATTGATGATCCGCTCGGTCAGCTGCGCCGGGCAGGACTCCACGTTCGGGCAGCGTATATCTTTGTCTCCCTCTTTGGCGGGAGCGAGTTCCGCGCCGCAGCTCGGGCAACGCGTGGGCATCACGAACCGGCGGATCTGGCCCTCACGTCCCTTGCGCCGCTCCAGCACCGGACCGACGAGCTCGGGAATCACGTCTCCCGCCTTGCGCACCACCACGGTGTCGCCGATGAGCACGCCTTTGCGTTCCACTTCAAAGGGGTTGTGCAGCGTGGTACGGGATACTGTGGAACCGGCCACGTACACGGGTTTCAACACCGCCACCGGAGTCACACGTCCGGTGCGCCCCACCTGCACAGTGATGTCAAGCAGCTCGGTATTGACCTCTTCCGGTGGATATTTGTAGGCGATGGCCCAGCGCGGCGCCCGCGATGTGGCGCCAAGGGAACGCTGCAATCCCAAATCGTCGACCTTCACGACGATGCCGTCAAGCGCGTGTTCGATGTCGCCTCGGTGTTCGCCGTAATAGTCGATCATGTCGAGGATTTCCTTGAACGACGTGACCTCACGGTTGTGCGGAGAGACGGGCACACCCCATTTCTTATACAATTCGTAGGCTTCGGATTGGTCGTTGACCACATCATGGCCGTTGCCGGCGTGCCCCGCACCCCAACGCAGCGATCCGATGCCGTGCGCGTAGAAGCTCAGGCGACGGGTTGCGGTGATACGCGGATCCTTCTGTCTCAGACTACCTGCGGCCGCGTTACGGGGATTGGCGAATGGCGCACGACCGGCGTCCTCATTCTCGGCGTTCAGCTTGTTGAAATCGTCCCATCGCATGAACACTTCGCCGCGGATCTCCACGAATTCGGGAATGTCTTCCTCCGGTCCGGCAAGGTTCTGCGGAATGGTGGAGATGGTGCGCACGTTGAGAGTGATGTCCTCGCCGGTCACGCCATCGCCTCTGGTCAGCCCCTGTTCAAGCACGCCGTTGCGGTAGATGAGGTTCAGCGCAAGACCGTCGATTTTCACCTCGCAGGTCATGGGCAGTGGCTTCGATTCGGGCCAGTCCAATCCCCTGAGCACGCCGTCGTACCATTCGCGCAGCTCCTCGATGGAGAACACGTCATCGAGGCTCATCATGCGCGATGGATGACGTACGGAAGCGAAGTCGTTGGAGAACGTGCCGCCCACGCGATGGGTCGGTGACTGCGGTGAGTCAAGTGATGGGAACTGCGCCTCAAGCGATTGCAGGCAGCGCAATCTTGCGTCATATGCCGCGTCGGATGAGACGGGGGCATCGTCGATATAGTATGCGATCTGGTCTGATTCCACCCATGCGGCCACGCGCGCCCACAGCCTGGCCGCGGCTTCGGCGCTCATCGAAGCCACATCAACCTTGTCGAGGCGCATGGCGTCGGCATCGGTCGGCTGCAACGCGGCAATCCAACGTTCGCTGCCCGGAGTCAGCGAAGCCAGCCCCTCATCGGCCACGACGGCCGCGGAACTACCGTCGCTCTCCGGCGCGTCGAAATCCCATGCCAACTGTTCGGAATCATCACGATTCGTCATTGTCACCGCTTTCCCATCATTTCCGCCATGCCGCGCGGATGTCCACGCCAGCACCGATTATCGCACAAATGTTCGACTGTTTTTGTTAGTTGTTCAGAGAGCGCAGGAACTGCACCTGCACCACGTCGGCACCGTCATGGTCTTCGTAATCCATGCGCATCGCGGCCACCGACAGGGTGCGTGCGGGCACGAACATGCCTTTGTCCACGCAGACGCGGGCCGCTTGGTGCATCAGGGGCGCGACCGGCGTGTTCGGCCATACCGGCAGTCCGGCGTCGGCGAGCACGTGGATGGCTTCCTGCACGTTGGTCGGCACCGGAATGCACTGCGATTGCGCTCTTCCGATCAGTTCCTGCAGTTCGCTTTCGAGCATGGCGATACGTCCGGGGGCGATCTCCTCGCTCATGATGTATGAGGCGGCGGCAAGGTCGAAGTGGTCGCACATCCATTCCGCATAGGCGAGGCGATAGTAGGCGAATGAGGCGTCTTCCCGGTCAAGCGCGACGTTCAGCGCGTTGAGGCATGCCGCACGTGCCGGATCCCAGTCCTCGGCACGCCCCAGCTGCACGGCGAGCTTGAGGTGCGACAGCGGGTATGCGGGGGCGTAACGCACCATGGCGTTCAGATGCGGCAGCGCGGCATCGACGCCTTTGACTTGGGCGAGCAGGTCGGCAAGCTCCATATGCATGTAGAACAGGTTGTCGGGGATGAGCACCGTTCTTTCGCCTTCGGTGGCGAACATGCGGTTGTAGATGACGCGTTCCGCATATGAATTGAAGTACCGCGGCACGCCCGGATTTTCAGCGAAGATCCGGCCCATACGTTCGAGTGTGGACTGGGCGGATTCGATGGCCCGCTCGACGTCTCCGGAGAACAGCATGTCTCGTGCCTTCAGACGTTCGTCATCGAGGGATTGTGCCAGTTCGAATGAGAAGTCGGGCGTGTCTTCGCCGTCGATCAGCGCGCTGGTGACCTGCGGCGCCAATTCGGTCAATTCCGGATCGGATATGGAATTGATGATGTCCATGGCCTGTTTGGCTTTGGCCACCGATTCGAGTCCGTCGCTTTGCGCAAGACGATGGAACTCCCCCACGGCGCGCTGCAACAGGTCGACACGCTGGATGGACAGGCCCATCATGTTCTCACAGCCGAACAACTGCGCCGTGCCGTCATCAAAACGAATGTCGGACAGTTCGGGTTCTTCTTGGCTTCCCGCCGGTGAGAATCGGCTGTCACGAAGGTCGAAGGCCGCATCGATGGGTTTGAGCGCGCCTTTGCCGTCCACGTCCATTTCGGCGTCGAACATGCGGTATGTGGCGGTTGGATGGGCCAATCCGTCAGTGTCGAGCCGCTTCAGGAACTCGTCGCGGGTGAAGGTGACGGTCACCAAGTTGCGTACGGTCGGGTTTTTGCGCAGCTGCGCCATCGGATCGTCGTCATCATCATCGAGGTAGGTGTCGTACTCCGTTTTGTCGCTGGCGTCGTCCCGCATGGAGGCGTCGTCATCGTCGGCGTGTCCGTCCGGTACCGCGAACGCCATTTCGTCGAAGTCGATGTTTTTCATCAGGTCTTCGAACTGGCCGTCCACCGTATCGTCTCCAGTGCCAACGCTATCCGAGCCAGCCGAATCGTCGGAATCGATTGATTCGGATGAGATATCGGTGGTTCTCGGAGTGACGGGCCGAGCCGGATCGCCATGGTAGTCGCCGTCCTTTGGAGCGGCTTTGGATCCGGATGGCCTCATGTCTCCGGTACGGATGCGTTCGAAGGCGCTTAACGCCTCGCTCATCAACTCGCTGATGGCGGAATCCTGTTCGGCTACGGCCTCTTCCAGACCAATCGAATCGATGTGCATCGACACGCGTTTGACATTCGGATCGGCTCCGAAGCTCAGCGCGGCCATCATGAGTCCGACGCGCAGATTGTAATCGACGCTCATACGCGTGCGTTCGACGTCGGTCAGGTCGATCCACGCGCGGCGCGATACGTCGTATCGGGTGAACGGCATCATGGACACTCCAGCAGAAGTGAAGCCGATTGCGACTTCGCCGTCGCTGAGGTCGCACCGGAAGTCAACGTCGAAACGGTATGGCAGGCGCAGGCTGCGCAGCAGACGGGACATGGTCTGCCGGTACACCCATTCGGAACCTCCGTCGGCGCCGGAATCACCTTCCAACACGTTGTCCTTGGTTGATTCGGCGACTTCACGCCGGAAGTCGGCCGCGATATCCGCCAGTCGGCTGGCGGCCTGGATGCCGTCTTCCCGGTTCGGGTCGAGGATCGCGCCGAACCGGTCGTCCGGTTTCAACGCGATCAGCGCCGGATTCTCCAGCAGGGCGAAGTCGATCTGCGCGGCTTCGGCACGCGTCACCGTGTTCTCCGTGGGGAGAGCGCCGATGCGTGCGTTACGTTCCAGCCATGAGCTGACGGCGGCGAAGCGGTTGAGGTTGCCCTCGATGTTGAGGGCGCACAGCACTGCCGAGAACGGCAGGGAGGAATCCCATGCGAAGAAGTAGCATCCGGAATAGCTGGATGTGTACAGGTGCAGCGGTTCCGCTCCGTGCACAGCTTCGAGCCCTTGATCGGTATCGAGCGCGTGGGCTTCGCGCATCAGATCGGCGAAGTAGTCTTCCAGGCCGGAGGCGCGCATGCCATGCGACCGGGCGCTCATGGTGTCTCTGATGGACCGTCGGATGGCGCCTATGGGCGCTTCGCGGTTGAGCCTGCGGAAAATGTTGCCGGAACCGAAACCGACAAGCAGGCCGTTCATCTGTGGCAGCATGTAGGCGGCGAAGAACGCGATGGTGATGGCGTCCCGATATTCGAGGTCGAACCGCATATTCGCTGGCAGGTTGGCGCGCATTTGCTCAAGCGTGTAACGGCTGCCGGTTTTGAGCCATGAGGCGAGCCACATCATGCGACCGCCCGGCATGCGTCCCACGACGCCGCCTTGCGTGGCGCGCACCGTTTTCGGATTGCGGCTGGCCGCATGGCCGAGTCTTGGACCGTCCGCCAACGTAAGGGTTTCCTCTTTGACGAAGACGAACCGCGGTTCGAGTTCCTGCGTGTCCATGTCCGGATCGGTGCCGGCGAAGACACGCGCTTTGCCGTCCGCGAGCGCGATTTGGGCGAAGTGGTCGCTGTCGGTGAACAATCCGATGGAGAAGGCATGGCCGTGGGTCTGCGGCAGTTGGGCCCATCCGAGGCGGAATCCTCCGGGCACGCCTTCGAATCCGTCGATGACGTGTCGTTTGATGAGCGGATTAAGCCGGATGGCGTTGCGGGTCAGTTCGTCGACGATGTCATCGGGCTTGTCAAGCGCCTTGCCGAAGGGGTTGGCGTGGATGTGGCGCGGCGTGGCCTGGTTGACGAGTCGCCGCACATTTTGCCTGACGCGTTCGAGCATGGTCCGGTTATGTTCCGGTTGGCTGGCCGGGTCTGATGGTGTGCGGTGAGACATGTGTGCCATTCTTTCAATCCAACGCGACATGAAGCTATTAGAATAATGACGTGACTTTTTCGAAGCAGCGTTTTCAGGCACGTCGTCGTATGTGCGCAGCCATTGTAGTCGCTTTCGCGGTGATGGCGGCGGTCGAGTGCGTGTTGTGCAATATGCCGTTTTGGCGTTCCTTGGCCGCATCGGGTGATTCCGCCGCCGCGTACAACGTGCTGGGCCCTGGGCTCGAACGTACTGACGAGGGGTTGTTGAAGGTCACCGATCCGACGCAGGCATATATGCAGGTCGATGCGGATGGCTCGTCGGAATATGTTCGTATGGACCCGGTGTCTTCGAAGGCGTTGGATAAGGCAGCCAGACAATCGGAGCAGGTGTTGCGCACGGTTCGTGTCCGTCCTGATGTCAATCGCAGGGCCGGTACGGTCAGTTCGGTGTCGGTGTCTTCGCCGCGTTCGCTGTATGTGCATGCGGCGGCTGCCGGGGGGTCGGGGTGCGGGCGGGTTGTCGAGCTCGTATGGAA